>Ga0247610_10000105_pt1 | contig 136326 bp, 171 predicted proteins | sample 174DNAGHGhighgp2_FD_193483 | JGI IMG/M metagenome (GOLD analysis project Ga0247610, IMG submission 193483) | Sheep rumen microbial communities from Palmerston North, Manawatu-Wanganui, New Zealand - 1742 DNA GHGhigh gp2 | ecosystem: Host-associated > Mammals > Digestive system > Stomach >... | reverse complement strand
ATGCGGGCTGTTTGGCACGTGTGCCGCCCGCAAAACATATCAAGTGTTATTTAATAAAGTATAAGAGAGGTGGCGGTTTCCCGCCACCTGTTATTTAATCCTCATTAATTATTTCATTTATTTCGTAAAATTGTTTCAAAGCAATCAAGGTTCTTTCCCACATTTTTTCAATTTTCTTTGGGTGTCTGATTGCGTAATTTACAGCCCATTGGGTAGCCATTATTTCATCAGGTAAATTAAAATATTGCCATTCTAATTCCTTGGCTCTTTTCTCGTCTGCGGTTTCCATTTCCTCGCAAATACGGGCTTTTTCTCTGATACAAAATTCATAGATAGCACCCTCAATTTCATCATTAGCCTTGTGATGTCCTACTTCATGCAAAAGACTAATAATAAAAGGATATTTGCATTTATAATTAAAACGTTCTGCAATAAACTCATTGAAAAAATCATCCTCAATTTCTTCAGTTAATTTAAATAGCACACTTTCATCAACATAACGATATTCATAGGTATCACTTAATAAAGCCTTTGAAATACCAAAAGGGGCAAGAACCTTAGTTACCGCAAGATTTAATTCTGTCATACCTTTTAATTCGCACATAATACAACCTCTCTTTCTATAAAATAATTATAATAAAATTTTTAGGAAAAAACAAGAGATGAAAATGCACAAAAATTGGAAATAAAAATTGTGCAACTTGCCATCTTGACAAAAATTACGTCGCGCTTGGGTTGTAAGCGCGACGTCAAAAAAGAAAAGCATGGCGGAAACCATGCTTTAAAAATCCTTTTCAATGGGCATGAAGAGAATCGAACTCTCATTTACCAAATTAAAAGTTTGGTGCCATACCTTTAGGCGACATGCCCACAAAAACCGCCTTATTTAGGTGGTCTGTGTTTAGTTAATTTAATGGTATATGTATTATTATTGTAGTGGAAAGACAATTCTGTTTCAGTTTTAAGGGTAAGTTTTTCTGCCCCTAGTCCTTCCATTAAAACTTTAATACAAGAAAGTAAATTCTTTTTTTCTTCATCTACTTTGCGGTCTTTGACTTTTCGCACCTTGGTAACGGATTCTTGTTCGTATTTCTTTATTTGATGCGATTTAAGTTCCATTTCCGCCATTTCTTCTGCTTCTTCTCTTGTGACGGGTTCACCTTGGGCTTTACAATCCGCCATAATTGACTTGATTAACTTTTCTTTATCCATTTTTTCTACCTCGTACAAGAATCATTAGGGGCAAGTTTCATTACCCTTACCCCTAGAGCAAAAGAGGGACTAAGCCAACTTGAAGAAAGAAGTCTTTTTGTCAACTACCTTCTCGGCTGAACCATCAGCAACAAGCATCTTTAAGAGTGCGGTCATCTTCTGATTGGACATACCTGCAAACTTTTCATCAGATGCGATAATCTGTGAAACTGTCTTACCTTCTGCGGAAAGAACTGCAAGAACATCATTCTTAAGTGCTTCGTTCTCAATCTGCTTTGCGGTAGGCTTTCTTGAGCCATTAGCCTTCTTATTGAGTAACTCAATCTCGTGGTCGATAAAAGCAACCATGTCCTCGTTATCTGCCACTCTTTCCTTAATAAGTGCAAACATGTCCTTCTTTGTCATCTTCTTATCTGTCATAATGTAATACCACCTTTCTTTGAATAAAATTGTTATTTGTTATCTTTGATATATTTATTATATCATATCTTTTATAAGATGTCAAGCGGTTTTTGAAAAAATTTGCAACTTTTTTCCGTATATCTGCCTCGCTACGTTTCTGTTTCTGCACCCCGTGCACTGGGTTTCTGTTCACACCACTACCCGCACGATTACGATTAACCACTTGTTATCTTATATAAAGATTATATCATAAGATTTTGGAAATGTCAACAACTTTTTTTATTTTTTATTTGTTAACCACTCTGCCCTTGGCAAGGTAAAGACTCTCGCTCTAAGCGTTTACGTGTTTCCTTTATCTTATGTATTTATTATAATATAATTTTTTATAAAAGTCAAGTCAAATTTTAGGATTAAAAATAAAAATTTTTTGTGCAAAATTCCTATTGACAAGATCTGCTGAGGTATGATATAATGGAAATTCGCGCCTTTTACGTTCGCAAAAGGCGCGCTCAATTATGGGGAAAAATTATTAAATCTAGCTATTTAAAAAATCCTTATTAAACTACTTCAACGAGTCCTTGGTCTAGAAACTCGGACAGAAATGATAGATACCGGCTATCATTTCAACTAGAATATTAAGAATTTTTAGATAGTTTTTAAATAAAATCAGATTAGATTTATTTAAAACACTTAAATAAATTTTACAATGAGAAAAATTTTTATTTCTTTTTCATTACAATTATATTATATCAAAAATTTTAGAATTTTTCAACCGGTGGAAGAACAAATGGTCGATAGATTTTCCTATCGACCATCTTTATATGCATTAATAATATCTAAAATATCTGTTATACTTGCTACGTAATTATAAGAAGAAATATCATTTTCTTCAAAATCATAATCTTCATAATACTCGCATAAGTCACAGTCACCATACTGTTCTTTTATTTCTTTTGTTATTTTATCTAAGATAAAATCAAAATCTTCATAGGGTTTAGCATCTTGAAAAGCATCTACAAGTGCTCTAAGTTTACTTTTAGATTCTTCCCAATTTTCAGGTAACTCAATTACAACTTTCATTTACTCGCCCCCTTGTACTTTGCGTTCCACCAATCCAACGGATAATGATGTTGAAAAAGATAGTCTTTGCCAATAACTATTACAAACTGTTTTTCTTTGCAAACAGTAATACTTTCATGTGGTATAAACATTGTTATAAATTCACCATTAGTAATATTGTCGGGAATGGGAGTACCCTTGGCTATCCAACGGTAAATATCTTCATCTTTGCATATTTGAAGTGCTCCAATTTCAAGCGTTCTTTTGTAAGTAATGTCGGGTATATCAATTAGTAGTTTCATTTGTTGTTCCTTCCTCGCTTTTTATATAATTATGATACAGTATAATCAGCAAATTTGTCAAGTGCTTTTTCAGCTCTTTTTACTGTTTCTTCATCAATAAAAATATTATTGATTTCTTCAATAGCCTGTTCTATTATAGTATCTTCATTACTTGTCCAAAAACAAAATATTTGGCTTTGATAAGAAAAATCAAGAAAATGCTTTTTGGGTCTATATATTTCATACCCATAACACCAAAGACAATCTAAGTAATCGCGCTCAAAAATAAGTCTAAATGTACGTCCATTCTTTTCTACTGTTTTAACCCATTTTTTTGTCATTTTTTTGTACCTCTCTTTCATGTAACTATAATACTACATTATAGGAACAAAAGCAATATACAAAATGCACAAAATTTCGTTTCAAAATTTGGTAAATATATCTATCTATAAAAATTGCGGCGCAGCTTGACCAAGGTCGCGCCGCAAAAGAGTGGGTGTTATTTTATCCCCACTCTGATTCATGTTCATTATATTCTTCTTCAGAAATTTCTGTATAGTAGAATTCACAGTTTTCTTGATACTCTTCTACTTCATCATCTGTTATATCATCACCCCAACTTTTTCCATAAATAAATCTACCATCGGGTTCATAGAAGCTATAATCATTTTGAAAAATATCATTGGCTAAGTCATCAATTTCATTCTCTTCTGCTTGAACATAAAAATCTTCATCGCAACCGCAGAATCCATTTGAACAAGTAATTTTATAATATTTCATTTTTCACACCTCTTCTATTCTTATCCTCTATTTAAACCAATGTTCTGTTCCATTTTCTTCTTCCCAAGCTTGTACACTCCCTAAGGTATATTCACATTCTGATTCTGCTGCACCAAACTTAAGATATCCTAAATCTTTAATAAATTCATCTCGCTCATCATCAGATAATTCTTCCCATGTCATTCCATATGTATCAAAAATTTCATCTGCATAATCATCTAAATCTACACGATGTCTATAGTTACCTACAATACTATATTCAATATCTACAATCATATTTTTAAAATCCTCCTTTATTCTCTAATTAAATTATTCCATAAATTACTAATTCTTAAGAATTCACTTTCATCTTCTGCGATTTCCATTAATTCTTCTTCATCACATCCATCGGGGATTCCAAACATTAGCCAGCGGTCTGTAATATCATCATCCCCAATCACTTCAAGAATATAAGAATTCATTCCGCCAAGAATATTTGCTCTTAATACATTTTCTTCATTCTTACTCATAATTTCTTACCTCTCTTTTCTGCTCTTGTCTGCTAGGATATTTTGCTGACTTCATATCCCTTGTACCTGTGTTAAAACCATTTAAGATGCGGTTTTTCTTCTGTTGCTCTTTCCATGCCTTTTTAGTCATATCTTTGCGTCTATCATACATTTTAGAAAACCTCTCTTTCTAAAAATATTATAACAAATTATTTTTAATTTGTCAATAACTTTTCCATAGCCGCCTTAAATACAATATAACAATCTATTATGTCACTATATTTTACCCCAAGGTCTTGCGCAAACATTACAATAGCCCAACCTCTAGTGATGCTTTCTTGAACTTTCTCTGATAATGGAATAGTTTGCTTTATTTCATGTATTTCAGTACGGATTGAATATTTAATAGTTTCCTCATATTCTTTTAAAAGTTTTTCTTTTGCTTTTTCTAAAATCTCATCAGTTGTCATTAATGTCATATTAAAGCACCTCTCTTTCTATATTTATATTATCAAATTATGGGAATAATTACAATAGACAAAATGTATAAAAATTCATAGCAAATTTTGGTAAATATGACTACTAGCAAAAATGCGGCGCAGGGCGAGCCCTAAGCGCGCCGCGCAATTAAAAAAGCCCCCTATTTTAGGGGCCTCCCGCTATATTCTTTATCTATTGTATTAAAAAGAATAAATTGAGCATAATATTAGCACTATGCATAACAAAACCGTTAATTTTTCTATCTACTGCAATATCTTTTATAATACCGATTCCCGCAATTACCATTCCAACCCATGCAACTGTAAGTCCATACTTCATAATCAAGATTACATTGATTAAAGTAACCACTGCTCTGATGTCATTCCATTCAAATTTATATTTCATTTTATACCTCTCCTTATACCCATAAATAAGCACAATCGCCGCTTACTTTAACTTTAACTACTATATTATATCTGAAACCCAACCAAAAGAGATTTGCTTCTTTATTGGTATTAGCATAAATAATTTTTACAGTTCTATGACCTTTAAAATTTCCTACCCATTGTTCTACGTTCATGTTCATCATAATTCATTACCTCTCTTGTAATTATAATATCATAAGAAAATAAATAAAACAATAGACAAATTGCACAAAAATGCGGGCGCCGGTATCTAGTCTAATTGTGCAATTTGCTAGTATAAAAATCTGCAAGGGGATGGTATATCGAAAAAACGCGCCAGGGCGGATCCCGCACGGCGCGCCAAAAAGAGAGGTGCGGAATTTCTTCCGCACCTTTAGATTCTTTATTTATCTTGCCTGAACTCTCATAGCATTTTTCTTAGGAGTCCTTGGGCATAAGGTATATTCATTTTCGACAGGCACATACCGCCTTACTAAAGTAGCACCAACGCTTTCGCCCTTAATTCGCTCAGCTTCTGCATAAGTAGGAACATTGTTAGCGATTGCTCTACCATTAACCATAACGTCATAAGTGAGTTTTACCATTTGAACTACCTCTCTTTCTTTTGTTATAATTATTATATCATAAATTTTCTTGTGTGTCAACTCTTTTTTCAATTTTTGCATTAAAAAGGTTTGCACCTTCCAAAATCAAATTGAAATTATCTGTCCAATGACTTTTGTATCCATCTTGAAAAACTAGTCTATACATTTATTCTTTCTCACTTCCAAACATATCTTCTTGGCATTTCGGGCAAAGTCCAGAAATAATCTGCTCTCTTTGAGTTGCATTTAAATAAGGGAACGCTTTTTGAACAAGCTCGCCTTCTAAATATTTAACATAGTCTTCTTTTTTAACCATTACAGAGTGGAAATTTCCACAAAGTACGCACATAATTTTAAGTTTAATCATTTTATCTACCTCTCTTGTTTTAATCCTGTGGCTTCCATTGGGTAGTTATTGATTTTTCAAATCTTGCAACCTTGGCTTTGCAAAACCTTACTTTCAATAAGAATTGCCAATTATCTCTTTGAAAGGTATCCACCACGTCTTTCCTTTCTGTAATTATAATATAACATATTTTAAAGCGGTTTGCAAGTAGTAAAATTGCACAAATTTGCGGGATCCCCTTACCTAGTTTTTTGTTGCATTTGCCTATTGACAAAATCTACAGCGAGATGATATAATAAAATTTCGACGCGCGCCGGCCCATCGCGCGTCGCCGAGGCAAAAAGAGAGGCGGGAAGTGGTTCCCGCCTTTTTCTTACATACAAGGTGCTAAGATATTTTCAATACTTGCCATATCTTCCTGCCTTGCTTTAATGGTGACTTTGGAGCAATCCATTTCAATATACTCTCTATCCACAAAACAAGGAAATTTCTCTTCAATTTCACCAAGAGCCATACTTAAATCATAAGAATTTTCAATGTAATAAATTTTTTCAACCATGTTAATTACCTCTCTTTTGTTATTACCTATTCACTCCGCCTAGTTGGACTTGCAAGGTTGTCCACTTGGTTCACATTTATATTCCGCACAACGGAGCGACCATGCGGCGAGATGTCTTTGTCGGTTTGGACTTACTTGGCAACTATGCGCTTTTCCCTTTCTCTCGGGTTGCCTTACCTCATCTCTATAATTATATTATCATAACCCTAGGATTATGTCAATATCTTTTTTAAATTTTTTACTCCTCGAAAGTATCGTCTCCAAAGAATTCAACCATTTCATTGAACTCATCAACAGAATGGCAATCAAATGACTGTCCATTGATTTCACAACACATCTCGCCATAAGCAATGAAAAGAATTGCGTTTTCAGTTTCAGCGAGAACTTCAAAATTGGCTTTAATAAACTGTCTATGTGTCATGATAAATACCTCCGATTGATGTTTAGGAGATGCCTTTGGTCTGTAGAAGGCTAATACCGTATCTCCCTCTCTCTATAATTATAATACTAAAAAATTTTTATAGTGTCAAGTAAAATGTTGCACAAATTTCAGGATGTTTTTACCTAGATCTTTGTGCAAAAATGCTATTGACAAAATGTGTAATGCTATGGTATAATGAAAATTCGACGCTCGTGCGAACGCACTCGCGGCGCCAAAAAACAGGCGTTATTTAAACGCCTGTTTCGTCATATTGGTTTACTCTCTTTCTTGGCTGTTCATGGGCACAGCACTCAAGCACCTTGCCCGACCTTGCTCGCTAGCTCAACTGGTATTTTGGCTCGTTTGGTGAGCTGTTGACTGACCCCGCAATATCTTTTAGGAGAAACTGCCTTGCGGAAGGCACCACCGAATTTCATGGGCATCTCAGTTAGTTTCGCAGGAGGTTTCAATGACTCTTACACCCCGCCCGCCCTGTAGGCTCGGTCCTTATTCCTTAGTAAAGAGAAGAGCCGATGGATTTTTCCCTATCCATTATACTTCTAGTTCTGACTAATCAGAACGCGTTAGGAAGGAGGCTATCTCCGAAAAACCTAGGAATTTTTTCTCATTCCCTCTCTCTGATATTATAATAGCATACCCCCATCTAGAATGCAATAGGTAATTATGCACAAATTTTAGGAGCGGAAAGTGGTTATCCTTGGTTAATTTTACTATTGACAAAACCTCGAACAGTGTAGTATAATAAAAATTCGGCGCCATCCTACCGCAGGCGCCGCGCCCGCATTAAAAAAGGCTCTGATTTACAGAGCCTTTAAAACTTCAAAGATATTATCTACATCGTATGCAATTCCTTTCCATTCTTTGCGATTTGGTTCTTCGTCATCGAATAAAACCCCTTCACCGCAAGTGCTTTTAGGTGTTCCATAAGCCACGATGTTTATTTTATCCCACTGAACTGAAGGAAGATGTCTAGCAAGCCATTCCCGCTTAACTTCATCTACTCTCTTGTTATAATCATCATCAGAATTCTTTGCTAACCAACTGATAACACCGATTGTATAACCTTCTCTCTGAAGTCTGTTAAGAACTCTTGCAAGTGCTGAAAGGTTAATCAAAGGTCTTGCGATTGCGTAAGGTGTTGTATCCTTTGCCATTAAATAGTCTAACCAATTCTCAACCCCATAGAGATTAGCGATTGTTCCGTCCATATCAAAATTGATTTCTTTAATTGTCATCATCTTTAGCACCTCTCTTCCTATAATTATAATAACATTATTTTAGGAATAATACAACTAGCAAAATATACAAAAATTCAATACTCAAATTGTGCAATCTGCCCAAGTTTTAAAAATTTGGCGCAAGTGCGATAGTGCGCGCGCCACACAATTAATGTATAATTATACACAGTATTTAGGCGGTTTTCTATGATTGTCCCAAGCTTTCCAGATAATAATTACAAACACAAAAGTTTCAAAACACAAAATAGTCATTTTATATTCTCCTCTTGATAAAAAGTTATTTTTTATAGTCGTAGCAAACTGTATACTTACCAAGCTTGAAGTCAAAACCGCAATTACAAAAATTAATATTTTTATTTGCTAAGACCTTTTTATAATAATTCATAGCCTGACCTTTATAAGCGAATATTTTTGTAATCATAATTTCTATCTACCTTTCTCTTTGATTTTATTATATCATTTTCTTGAGGTTATTGTCAATCTTTTAATTTAGAACAATTACAACTGTCTTCATAACCTTTCCTGGACAACCATTAAATTTATAAAGTCTTAAACACTTAGCAATAGCATTTTCTTTTGTTGTAGCTTCTGTCGTATAGATTCTAGTTTCAAGTAAATCATTTGTAATTTTAACAATAAACTTTGTCATTTATCTTACCTCTCTCTCTATAATTATAATAGCATAATAGTAGAAAAAAGTCAATTACTTATTTAAAAAAATTTTAAAAATTTTTTTAATATTTGTCGATAAAGAGTAAAAAAGTGAAAATTAAATTTTCTTACTTCTTATTGATTCGAAGTAAAAAACTCCTTAAACCTCTGTTCTATTAAAAAATCGGCCCATCTTGACCGGGGATGGGCCGTGCAGCCAAATTTTTTAGCGCCAGCTTTTTCTGGAACTACCGGGGGTATAATTTTGGGATTTTGCCAGAAAAATTTTTGAAACTGGGTTTTGCTCGTCCAAACCCCCTCCAAATATTTTTTCAAATTCAATTTACGGAATATATACCCCTTCTCCCTTTCCCACTTCCCGCTTAAAAAATATATGCACACCTATAAGAATTTTCGTTTTCGTTTAAAAAATTCAATAAATTATCCTTGACCAAACTTGACAAGGAAAAAATTTTATGGTATAATATAATTGTAAAATAAAACTAAGGAGACGTAGAACAAATGGAAAATAATGATCAACAGAAAGTAGGGTCTGGATACATAAAGATGGATTTCTCTTTATCAGATCCCGCCGCATGCGTTGAAAAAACAAAAGAAATAATTGCTAACACTCCTTCAGAAAAATTAACTCCCTATTATTTAGAAAAACTTGCTAATTATATTATTTTTTCAGGAATGGATAAAAAAGAAAGACTTTCTCATGTAATAACAACAGATAATAGATTAAAAACTAGAAGAGATAGAGAATTATCATTTGAAGGTTTAGTTGAAAGATTAGAGAATGGGGAAGATGGTATTTATAGTATGATAGCTAATGATAAAAATATTATCTTTTCTCCAAAAATTGGAATAACAGAAGAAGATATTCAAAATATCCCTGGAATGCGGGAGCTCGTAGAAGAAATTGACAAGGTCGAAGCTCGCAAGGCCGGCGCCCGCGGTCATAAAGCTTTTCTTCTTCAAAAACAATTAATTGAAATGAGGAAAGATCAATATGTACTTAAAGCCGCATATTGTAAACCAATTAAATTATTAAATGCAAAAAAAACTTTCTCTACTCTAGACTTAACAGAGAAAATTTATTTAGATGCAGAAGGTAATGTAAAAAGTACTGGTTTTATTAATCTATTCACTCCAGAACATGTTTCTCTTTTATTATGTAATTATTCTCGTATAAAAGAAGAATGTTGGGATAAATTTACCAGCGATATTCATTGGATGATGGAAGATCTTGATTCTCTTGTTGATAAGACTTTTAAAGAAGCCTTCCCGCTTTATTACGATCTTATTATTTATAAAATAGATGGTAAATCCAATAGTGAAATACAGCGGTTATTGGATAAAGACTATAACATTCTTCATTCAGTTGAATATATTAGTGCTTTATGGCGTAACAAAATACCTAAAATGATTGCTGAAACCGCCGCAAAGGAATGGTTGATATGGCATTATACCCAAGAAGAACAAGGTTATTGGAAAAAATGTTCAAGATGTGGTCAAATTAAGTTAGGTCATAATTACTTTTTTTCTAAAAATAATACAAGTAAAGATGGATGGTATTCTATCTGTAAAGACTGTAGAAATAATAAAACAGGAAAAATATTACCTAAAGGAAGGAGTTAATTATGCCAACAGGACCAATTAAAATGGCAGCTCCAAAAGCTCAACATTATTGTTCTAAATGTAATAAAACAATGGTTGAAGATAAATTTTATCTTCAAAAAGATGGCACTCGTTCAGACTTGTGTAAAGCTTGTGAAACCATGCATGTCAATAACTTTGACCCCTCTACCTTTTTATGGTTATTAGAAAAGTATGACGTTCCTTATATAGAAGCGGAATGGAATACATTGCGGGATCGCGCTTATCAAAAAGATCCTTATAAAATGAATGGAATGTCTGTTTTTGGTAAATATCTTTCTAAAATGAAATTAAAACAATGGAAAGATTATACTTGGAATGATACAGAGCGGTTAGCGGAAATGGCTGCACAACAAGCTAAAATGTATGGTGCACCAGAAGAGCAAATTCAACAAAAAATAGAAGATATGAAACAAGCATATGAAAATGGAGAGATTACTGAAGCTCAATATTTAACATATGCGGAAATCAATGCTCCTAAACCAAGTGCGGAAGTTACAAGTGCGGAAGACTTTTTAAATGCGGGAAGCCAGGTGAACGGATCTGTTTATCCAGTTAATGGAAATTTTGAGCAGGTTGATCTCCCAGATGTTGGTGCAGATTTAACAGATGAAGATAAAATTTATCTTGCAACAAAATGGGGTAGATTATATAGAGCTGATGAATGGGTTATATTAGAGCAAAAATATAATGATTTTATGAATAGCTTTGATATTCAAGGAGCAGCTCGTGAAGATACTCTTAAAATGATATGCAAAACTAGTCTTAAGATGAATCAAGCAATTGATTGCGGAGATGTTGAATCATATCAAAAATTATCTAGAGTATACGATGCAATGATGAAATCTGCAAAATTTACAGAGGCTCAGAATAAAGAAGATAAAGCGGATTTTGTTGATTCAATAGGACAGATGGTTGACTATTGTGAAAAAGTTGGTGGAGCTATTCCCAAATATGAAATAAAAGTACCTTATGATATTATTGATAAAATAATAGATGACCTTAAAGCATATAATAAATCTTTAATTTATGAAGATAAATCATTGGCAGAAGAAATTGAACAATATTTAAAGAATAAACAGAGTGCTGATGAAATGAAACGAGACCGCCAAAAAGCAAAAGAACAAGGTCTTGATTATGTTGAATTAGAAGATGAAGATTATAATGCATTCCAAGAGGCTTTACAGCAAGATGTAGAGAAAGATTTGGAAATGCAACAGAGAGGAGTAGATGAAGAAGAATGAGTTTACAAAATTTATTAGATTTATCTAGTTCCCGCCAAGAAATTAAACAAGGAATGTCTGAAGAAAGACTTAAAGCTCAAGTAAATAATTTAAGAGAGCTTGTAGCTTTTTATAGAGAGTATCCTGACTACCTGGTTGATTTTATGAAAGGGCCAGATAGTACTTTTAATTTCTATTTTTATCAAAGAATTTTTCTTAGATGTGTAATGCGACATAAAGTGGTTTATGCAACTTTCCCTCGAGCGTGAATAAATTGCGCCAAAAGTTTTATAAAAAACTTGGACAAACCTTTTTAATTGCGGGAATCCTAAAATGAAATAATATTAGAAGATACTTGAGGAAAAAATTATTTCGTCAAGGAAATCCGCAGGTAAGTATTTTATATATTAAAAAGGAGAATCCACTATGACAAAACAGATACCTGATTATGATAATTATCTTATTTATGATAATGGAGATGTATTAAATACATTAACAGGAAAAATTTTAAAAGGTTCCATTGGAGAACATGGATATAAATATTATAGATTATCAAAAAATAATACTAAAAAAATGTTTTATGCACATAGATTGGTGGCGGAAGCTTTCATTCCTAACCCTAATAATCTACCAGTAGTAAATCATAAAGATGGGGACAAATTAAATAATGATATAGTTAATTTAGAATGGGTAAGTTATTCAGAAAATACTACCCATGCTCATCAAGAAAAATTAATTAAACCTATTTCTAAAAAAGAATATTATAAAGAAGATTTACCTAATGAAGAATGGAAATCTATTAAAGGATATAATTATTCTGTTTCAAATTTAGGAAGGGTTAGAAATGATGAAACTTTATTATTATTAAAACCCTCTTTAACTTGTGGTTATTATAAAGTTAGATTAAGCAATAAAGGAATCACTAAAGACATAGTAGTTCATAAAATGGTTTATTGTTTGTTTCATCAAATTGATGAAATACCTGAAGGTTATGTTATAGATCATATTAATGCAAATAAAACTGATAATAGATTAGAAAATTTAAGACTTATTACTTTAAGTGAAAATGTTAAAGCTGCATTATATAATACTAAAACTAATTCTTCATGTAAGAAAGTAGAACAATTAACATTGACTGATGAACATATTGCTTATTTTGATTCATGTGCTGAAGCAGCTCGACAGTTGAATTTAGATAGTAGTACAATATCTAAGGTATGCCGAGGAGTAAACAAAAGTCATGGTGGATTTCATTTTAAATATATAGAATAAAACTTCAACGACTATCCTGAAATAGCCTTCGAGGATAAATAAATAAAGGCAATAGGAGTAGGACCGAAGCTTATGCGGTGGGTGAGAATCCCTTAAATCGAAATGGAAGGACTCTTTAATTAGAGTGTGATATAGTCTATTCTATATGGAAACATATAGCAGTTCATAAGAGAACGTATTAGATTTTGCGAATCTAATAGAATATCAAGATAGTAAATCATTTTTAAGTATGATGGCTCTTATGCTTAGATGTATTCTTTATCCAAATAGTCATTTATTTGTTACAACAGGCGGTAAGGAGCAAGCAGCTAGTATTACAATAGCAAAGATCGAGGAAATTTGTACTTTGCTTCCAGCACTTAATAATGAAATTAACTGGGCAAGAGGCGTATCTAAGAAATCAAAAGATGATGTTAAATATGTATTTAAAAATGGCTCTTCTATTGATATCCTTGCAGCGAGACAATCTTCTAGAGGTCAGCGTAGAACTGGCGGTTTAATGGAGGAATGTGTTCTCATTGATGGAGATATTCTTAATGAAGTTATAATTCCTACTACTAACGTAGATAGATATTTAAGCGATGGCACTCGTCATGTAGAGGAAGTTGTTAATAAGAGCCAAATATATATTACTACAGCGGGATTCAAAAATTCGTTCGCTTATGATAAATTAATTGAGACTCTTGTTCAAAGTATTATTGATCCAGATAATTTTATGATTATGGGCGGTACTTATGAAACCCCTGTAACTGAAGGATTGTTATCTGAAGATTTTGTTGATCAACTTAGATTACAAGGAACATTTAATGAAGAATCATTTGATAGAGAATATCGTTCAATTTGGACGGGGTCTGTTGAAGGTGCTTTTTTCTCAGCAGAAAAATTTGATAAAAATAGAGTATTATTACAACCTGAATATGAATTCAGCGGAAGGTCATCTAAATCAGCTTACTATGTAATAGGGGTTGATGTAGGTAGATTGGGATGTACTACAGAGGCTGTTGTTCTTAAGGCAACCCCGCAACCTCAAGGAGCTGATTTAAAAACAATGGTTAATATATATACCTATGATGCAGAAGATTTTGAAATACAAGCAATTAATTTAAAAAAGCTATACTATAAATATCATGCAAAAATGCTTGCTATTGATGCAAATGGTTTAGGCGTCGGTCTTATTGATTTTATGACTAAAGCACAAGTCGATCCAGAAAGCGGAGAAGATTTACCTCCTTTTGGTGTCGCTGATGGTACATCAGAAGAGGCTACTGCACCTTATAAAAAAATCAAGGGTATTGGGGTAGAAGAAGATGCAATGTATCTTATAAAAGCAAATGCTCCTATTAATACAGAAGCTTATTCTTATGCTCAAACACAAATGGCAAGCGGAAAGGTGAAATTTTTAATAGATGAGCAGGCTGCTAAAACTAAGCTTATGAGTACTAAACAAGGACAGAATTTTAATGCAGACCAAAGAAATGATTATTTACGTCCATATCAATTAACATCTATTTTAAGAGAACAGATTCTTAATCTTGTTGAAAGTAATGAAGGTATGAATATTATCCTTAAGCAAAGCACAAGAAGTATTAAAAAGGATAAGTTTTCAGCTTTTATTTATGGATTATATTATATTAAACAAGAGGAAGAAAAGAGAAAGAAAAGAAAAAGTAGAGATATTAGTAAATTAATGTTTTTTTCTTAAAAATTTTGGGCGGGAATTATTAAATAAATTTAAGGTAAAATGTAATATAGATAGGAAGGAAAAGTATATTATGAGGTCTAGTAGAGGAGAAATAAAAATTGAAGAAGTTTTAACTGCTGCGGGACTATCTTTTCAAGAAGAATATAGTTTTCCAGATCTAGTCGCAGAAAGCGGAAGGCCACTTCGTTTTGATTTCGCTGTTTTTACAGATGATGGAGATATAGATTTTTTAATTGAATATCAAGGTATTCAGCATTATGAAGCTAAATCAAAATTTGGTGGAGCTAGAGGCTTATATCAACAGAAACATAATGATGCGAAAAAACGAAATTATTGTTTAACTCATGGTTATACATTAATTGCTATTCCTTATTGGGAAGAACAATTTATTGATTATGATTATATTATGAAAGCGGCTTATGGTTGGGAATAACGCGATAAAAACAAAACTTTTAGTGGAAAGTACTTGACTTTTCACTAAATTTTTGTTATAATAAAGTGGAAGATTGAAAAGGAGGTATCTCTTTGCGAAATAGAATAGAAGATATAAAAGCAAAAGGATTTAGTATGATAAATCCTATAGATACTAACCAATCTCAACCTTCAGGTTATACAGGTCTTCCAATAACAGATTTTTCAAAAATTAAAGTTGGAGCCAAAATTTTAGATGATGCTATTTTAAGATTAGGTGATTATAAAAAAGTTAATCCTCGATTAGCAGATAAACCCACTATCCTAAAAGCTATTTCTACGGGAGATATCCCCTTAATGCGAGAGATTTCAGATTTCTTTTATAAGACAAGCGGAATTTACTCTCGCATTTTAAGATATATGGCTTTTATGTATAGATATGATTGGATGGTTACTCCATATGTAAATAGTGAAAATGTAGATAATAAAAAATTATTAGCAGGATTTTCAAAAAGTCTAAAGATTTTAGATACTTATGGAGTAAAAAAGAATTTTGGTGAGATAGCTTTAAAAATTCTTCGTTATGGAGTTTATTATGGGTATAAAATACCTTATAATAATAGTATAGTTCTTCAAGAATTACCGCCTAATTATTGTAGAACTAGATATAATTGTGGAAACAAACCTGCGGTTGAATTTAATATGAAGTATTTTGATGAACAGTTTAAAAATACTGTTCAAAGAATAAAAATATTAGATCTTTTCCCAGATGAATTCAAAAAAGGATATATTCTTTATAAAAAGGGTAAATTACCTCCTGAATTTCAAGGGGATACAAATGGTTGGTACTTATTAGATCCAAAAATGACAGTGAGATTTACTGTTAATGGAGAAGAATATCCAGCTTTCATTTCAGTTATACCGCTTATAATTGATTTAGATGAAGCTCAAGACCTAGATAAAAAGAAAACTTTACAGAAACTCTTAAAGATTGTTATTCAGAAAATGCCATTAGATAAAAATGGGGAGTTAATATTTGATGTAGATGAAGCACAACAACTTCATAATAATGCAGTACAAATGTTAAGTAGAGCAATCGGAGTTGATGTACTTACTACATTTGCAGATGTTGATGTAAAAGATATGACTGATTCTCAGGCATCTTCTCAAACAGATGATTTGCAAAGAGTTGAGAGACAGGTTTACAATGAAGCGGGAGTCTCTCAAATGCAATTTAATACCGATGGTAATATTGCATTGGAAAAATCTATTTTAAATGATGAAGCAACTATGTATAATATGTTACTTCAGTTTGAAGAGTTTTTAAATGAATTATTAATTCCTTGTAATACAAATAAAAAGATAGAGTATAGAGTTCAACTTTTAACAACTACAATTTATAATTATAAAGAATTATCTAAACTTTATAAAGAACAAATGCAGATTGGCTTCTCTAAAATGCTACCACAAATTGCATTAGGACAAAGTCAAAGCAGTATTCTTGCTAATGCTTATTTTGAAAATGATGTTCTTGATTTGGTTAATGTATTTATTCCGCCTCTTATGAGTTCCACTATGAATGAAAATATTCTTAATAGAGTACGCGGGAATGGGGGATCTTCTAATCCAGAGTCAGACGGCGCAGGACGAAAAGAACTTCCCGATGATCAAAAATCAGAAAAGACTTTACAAAATAAAGAAAGTCAATCTTAATAGTAAGGAGAGAAAAAATGTCAAATAGATTAAGTGTTGCAACAATCTCTTCTCCAGAATTTATTAATATTGAAGGAATAAGTCCTTTTGCATCAAGATGTGAAATTAAAGTGCTTTATTTAGGTGGCAACCGCAATGGTAGTTATATTACTAAAGAAGTTGCCACACAGATGGCACAGACTCTCCCAGGTTGTCCTATTGTTGGTTATTATAGTGAAAACCAAGAAGATTTTAGAGACCATGGGGATCAGATGATCATTGATGGAGATGGAGTTAAATTTAAATGTTTAACAAAGCCTTATGGTTTTGTTGCTCCAGATGCAAAAGTTTGGTTCCAAGATTTTGATGATACAGATGAGTTTGGAAATACGGTTACTCGTACTTACTTAATGTCTGAAGGATATCTTTGGACACATCAGTATGAAGAAGCTCAAAAGGTTATCAATGAAGGTCGTCCTCAATCAATGGAATTAGATGAAAAAACTTTAAAAGGTCATTGGTCAACAGACAATAATAGAGGTATGGATTTTTTCATTATTAATGACGCTATTTTTTCTAAACTTTGTATTTTAGGAGAAGATGTAGAACCTTGCTTTGAAGGTGCTTCTGTAGAAGCTCCCAAGGTAAGCGCAAGTTTTAGCAAAGGTGATAAATTTACTTCTACATTATTTACAATGATGGAAGAATTAAAGAGTTTAACATCAATAAATAAAGGAGGAACCTCAATGGAACAGAATAAAGAGTTTGTTGTTCTTGAATCTGATTCTACTGAAGCAGAAGTTACCCCCGCAGAACCTATAGTAGATAATATCGAGGTAGAAGCAGAGGCAGCTCCCGCAGAGGAAAGCTCTGATACTGTTGTTGAAGAAGAAGAAAAAAATATTGAAATTTCTTTAGAAGAACAGGACAAAGCTGATTTAGAAGATAATGATAAAAGTGAAGATACTATAGAAGATCTTCCTAAAGATGAAGAAGAGCCTGAAGATAAAAAGAAAAAGAAAATTTCTAAGAATGAATTAGAAGAAAAATATGCTCTTATGGAACAACAGGTAAAAGAACTTCAAGAAAAGTATGAAGCCCTTGAAGCTGAAAATGCTTCTCTCAAGGCTGAAAATAATAATCTTACTTCTTTTAAGTTAGAAGTTGAAAATAAAGAGAAAGACGCTCTTATCAATAGTTTTTATATGCTTTCTGATGAAGATAAAAAAGAAGTTATCGCAAAGAAATCTGAATATACTTTAGATGATATTGAGAAAGAACTTTCTGTTATCTGTGTTAGAAAGAAAGTAAATTTCAATCTTAATGAAGAAGAAGATGCAAAAAATGAAAAAGTAATTCCAACTACTTTCAATATTCATGAAGCAGAAGATAATAGCCTTCCTGCTTGGTTGAAAGCGGTTGAAGCCGTTAAAAACGCTGAATAATAACAAGGAGGAAAAATAAATGGCTGATTTTACAAGAGTTAAATATGGTCAGGTAGAGCCTAATCAGCTTTCTGCTCAGAAAACAGGTCAGATTTATGCTAGCCTTCCTCTTGATTCTACTGTTACTACTCTTCAGAATGGTGAATTCATGTACTATGATGAAGCCGCTGGTAAAGTATCTGCAGATGATTCAACTGGTGTAGCAGAACCTATGCTTGTATTTAACGAAATTAAACTTTATGAGCCTTTCTGGAGAACTTCTTATAAGGATTTCGCAATGATTAGAGTTGGTGACAATTATGTTACTACTGATCTTGCTACTGCTGGTTATGGTGACGGTGCTTTAAACCAGGGTGTAGCTGCTAATCCCGCACATCCAGATTATGGTTATAGAATGGACGGAATTGCTCCTCGTCTTTTCAAGACAAATGTTGGTGATATTTATACAACTAACATGGTTAAGATTGGTACTGGTATTGAGTATTCCGTAGGTGATAAGTTAGTTCCTGTTAAGGATACTAATTCTAAAACACTTGTTCTTGAAACAGATAACACTGCAACAACTGGAATGATTTGGGTTGTAGTAAAGGTATATACAATGCCTGATGGACAGCCTGGACTTAAGCTCCAGAGAGTACATTAAGATTAGGAGGAAAAAGAAATGGCTTTAGAATTTAAAGATATGCTTACTTTAGCTAAGACTGTCGCAAAAGCTAATCCTTCTGCTCCTATTGCTTATAGCTTTGGAGATAAGAATTTTAGCTATAACGAAATGCAGGAAGCTCTTAGAAATGAATTCAAAGAACTTGCTGGCACATATGCTCTTTATAGAGAGAATAAAAATACTATTTTTGCTTTAATTGAGCAGACTATTGATGATGTTCTTCCTCAGAAGGTAATGCAGAATTATTCTTCATTTGCTGAGATTAAGACATTCGCTCAGGGTGACAAGCCCATCTTTACACAGAAGATTACTACTGCTTCAAGAAATCGTGCTAAAAACTTTATTGGTAAGGTTGGTCTTGCTGGTCTTTATGAAGTATTTAAGCTTGATGGAGCAAGTTATGAAGTAACAACTAATGCTATTGGTGGTGCTGCTCAGATCGGATTCGAGGAATTCCTTGATGGTAGAGTAGATTTCGCAGATGTTCTTGATGTTGTTATGGAAGGTCTTGACGAATGCATTTATATTGAGATTGAGAAACAGCTCAACGGTGCTATTGCTAACATTAACCCTAACAACTATGACACTGCAGCTGGTTTTAATGAAGATAAGTTTGATACTTTGCTTAGCAAAGCTGATTCTTATGCTCATGCAACTATTTACTGCACACTTGAGTTCGCAGCTCAGATGATTCCTCAGTCTGGTGACTGGATTTCTAACGAGATGAAGAATAACAGATGGCAGAATGGTTACCTTGCTAATTACAAAGGTCACCAGGTAATTGTACTTGCTCAGTCTTGGGAAGCTAATCAGACAGGACCTAATGGAACTAAGGTTATTGATCCTAGTTACGCATACATTATTCCTACTGGTGCTGAAAAGCCCGTTAAGATTGCTTTTGAAGGACAGACAATTGTTGACGAGTACACAAACTATGATAGATCAAGAGAGGTTCAGGTTTACAAGAAAGTCGGCGTTCGCGCAGTCTTCTCTCAGGCTATTTGTGTATTTAAGAATAGTAACTTACATAGATAATTACTATAACATAAAAGAGATAAAGGGGAAGATTTTTTCTTCCCCGCTATTTCTTTATTTCTAGGAGATAAAAGGAGAAAAAAATATGCTTAAAGATACTGATTTAGTAACTGTTAGAAATAGAAATAGGGGCGGTACTTCTTATCCTATAGATGGTAATTGGATTAATTTTGAGTATAATGAAGTTAAGAAAGTTCCTTTTTCACATTTAAAATCTTTAACTTATAGCAATGGCGGAAGGTATCTTTTAGACCATTGTTTAGTTGTTGAAGACCAAGAAGCTTTAGACCAATTGAATATGAAGGTTGAGCCAGAATATTATTATACAGACGAAGAAATTAGAAAAGTGCTTTTTGATGGTAGTTATGATGAATTTGCAGATTTTCTTGATTTTGCCCCTGATGGAGCAATTGAAATCGCTAAAAATATTGCAGTTACTGAAGAACTTCCTGATAATAAAAAGAGAGATATGCTTGGTCAGAAAACTGGTTTAAATATTTCAAATGCAATTATGGTTAATAAAGTAATGAATGAAGAAAATAACGAAGCGGAAGAGGCTGCTCCCAAGCAGCGTAGAGTTAAGATTGAAGAAGTAAAGGATTCAACCCCTACTCGTAGAACAGCGGCCCCCGCAGATAAAAATAAAATTATTATAAAGAAGTAATTTCTTTTAGAAGGAGGTTTATATGGCAGATTTAAATGCTGGTACCTCTTTCATAACCATATATGATAGCTTTTGGGCTAGAGTAACTGATGATATGTTTCTTGAATTAACAGAACTTGATACTCTTGAAATAATTCAAGATATTTTACTTAATGCCCTTCCTAGATTTGAATTTCCTAGATTTGATATTTTTGATTATGAATTAGGAACATGGCAAGATTTAGGAACTTATAAAGGAAAAGAGAGTAATGATAAAGAAGTGCCGGTCACCGGATGGGTGGGCGGCGCTTTTAATTGCATCTTAACTGATGAAGAAATTAATATTATAGCATTAAATATGGTTATAGAGTGGTTAAGTCAACAGTTAGATACAACTGAAAACACAAAAGAGAAATATAGCGGAAGTGATTTTAAATTTACTTCACAAGCTAACCACATGGCTAAATTAAAAGTTCTTATTGATGCTCAAAAACAAGATTCTGTTCATTTACAAAGAATTTATAAAAGAAGACGTTTTACTTCCAAAGGTGCTCAATCTACTATGGGAGATATTGTTTCTAAAACTACTTATGGAGTAACTGGGAACAATATTAATCGTATTAGCTTTTGGCAAGGCAGGAATAGATTATGATTTTTAAGTATGATGTAGAATTTGATAAAGAAGCTGTTAAATGTAATATTGAAAGGCTTACTAATCAAATTTTTAAATTATTACCTAGCCGAGAGGAAGGAGAAGATTGGGCAACTCCTTTACAGAATCTTATTTTAGAAATTACAGGAATGAAAGCTTTATGGATAGATCAGCCAAAGCTTTTTTCTTTATTATGTCGTTTAGAAGCACTTTTATCTTTAACAGAAGAAGATGATTTTTTAGCTTTTAGGAAACTTATATTTGAATGCTTAAGAACTTTAAATGAAATAAAAGCTTGTTTAGATAAATAAGCTGAAGGGAGGTATATTTTGTCAGGATTTGATAAGATGAAACAAAGAGCCAATTATGATGGATATGACCTCCATGATAAACAAATAGTATCTGGAAAATATAAATCTTTTAAAGCTGCATTGAGAAATAGTTATCAAGCAGAATGGATTACATTAAATCATGGAAAAGAAGATGAAACTCATTGGAGATGTTTAATTAATCCAAGTAGATTAACAGAAAATTTTGATAAAAAAGTTATTTCAATAGATTTTGAATCAGGAATTGATGAAGGAACTGTTTTTTATTGGGATAGAACAGAGAAACATTGGATTGTTAATTTACAACAGCATACTGAGGAGGCTTATTTTAGAGGAACAATTTCTAGATGCGATTATGAAATCGATGTAGATGGAACTCCATATTGGATTAGTTTAACTGGTCCAAGTGAAACAGACACTGTTTGGAATACAAAACATGGAATAGCATGGAATGATTTAAATTATAAAATGAAAGCCATTATTACTAAAAATAGTCAAACTATTGATTATTTTAGTAGACATAATGTTATAAAAATAAAACTAACTTATCCAGATATAAATACTAACGAAACAATAGAAGAGTATCATAGATGGAAAGTTGTTGCTACAGACAAATATTCTTCTAATAATGTAATGGAGGTTTATTTGAAAGAATGGTACGATAATGAGATGGAAGATAATATGCGGGAAGAGGAAGAGCCTCAGCCAAATTTGATGCAACCTCATATCGAGGGCCCCGCCCGCTGTTATGTATTTGATACGAATTTATCTTATTCTATTGTTGGAATTTCTGGTGGTGAATTTGTAGTTAACTCTAGTAAAGTAAAAATTATAAAAATGGATGAATGCTCATGTGAATTAAATATATTAGCTTCAAAAGCAACAAAGTTTATTTTATCTTATGTAGTTAATGGAGAAGACAAAGCCAATATAGAGATTCAAGTTCAATCATTTTAATTTTAGGGAGACAAAAGGAGAAAAGTAATGAGAGGTTCAAGAATGAATGGTTATATAGGAAAGTTTGAATCTTCTTTCCTCTCTTGTGAAAAAGATACTGAGGCTATTATTAAAAAGTTATTTGTTGATAGTAGACCTTATAGTGATATGTTAAAAAGATTGCTCTTAATAAATACCCCAGATTGTTTATATGATATGACTAATCAAGCATATCTTGATAAAATTAAAAATACTTCTATACAAGATTTACATGATAAAGGTTATTTACGTTTTGGTCCTAAACTAACTTTAGGAGAAAATGAAGAAGTTAAAAGCTATATTCGTATTTCTTTTGACCATTTTATTCCAAGTGGAAATGAGCATTTTAGAGATTGTGTAGTAGAAATTGATATTTTGTGTCATCCAGAGTGTTGGGATATTGGAGATTTTAGACAACGTCCTATTAAAATAATGGGTTACATCGATGGAATACTTAATAATTGTAAGTTATCAGGTATTGGAGAACTAAAGTTTGCGGGAGCTAATGAACTTCTTTTAGATGAAAATTTAGCTGGCTATTGTTTAATGTATACTGCAACTCATGGAAATGATGATGTAATAAAGGATGAAAATTGATAAATTGCTCTTGCAAACAGGGGGAGATATTCCATTTCCGCCCGCAGGAGTGACCATTCATACCCCTTGTTTAAAAGAGATTAGTTTTATAGGAGAAAAAAATTTTCATATCGGTTGTCATTTTTTAAATTTTGATAAAAACAATTTATCTGATGAGGACAAAATTAATTTAGCAGATAAGAGCGATTTTGAAATATTTATGTCAGTAATGAGTAGTCGTGAAAATTTAGATTACAAAACTGATGCTATTATGGTCTTAGCTTTATTGTTTCCACAATATAAGATTAAGATAGATAAAGATAAGATACTTCTTCAATTAAATGATTCTTTATCTAGTATTAATGAACAAAATTATGATGCTTTTAAAGAAATATTAGTTCAAATGTTTTGTTTACAATTGGCGGAAGGTGAAGAAGAATATGATCCCGCAGATGCGCTTGCTAATCGAATAGCAGAAAAAATTAAAAAGGGAAAAATGAAACGTAATAAAAAAGAATTAAAAGATGATAATTTATTTATTTATGATAAATTTATATCAATTCTTTCAGTAGGTTTGAGAAAAAGTAAAGAAACTTTATCTCAATATACTGTTTATCAAATTAGAGACGAATTCCAAAGATTTATTAAGAAAGAAAACTATGATCTTTATGTCAAGGAAAAATTAGCAGGAGCACAAGATTTAGAAGAAGTTAAAAATTGGATGGATGATGATTCATCCTTAAAAGGAAATCAATAAATTCCAGTATTTTCTAGAAAATATTTGAAGGAGGAAATTATTATGAAGTTTGGTGTTCGCGAAATAGTGGACGTTGTTTTCAAAGCAGCTGATACTATGAAGGTTGGTTCTAAAACTTTCAAGAAATATCAGCCAGTTTTTATGATTGATACAGCTACAACTTCATCTCTTGAGCAAGCTACCACTACTGTTTATGCACAGGGTGGTAAGGGTTATGCTAGATTAATTGCCTGGGAAGGTGAAAAGACAATGACTTTCACTGTTACAGATGCTCTTATGTCTCCCATGGGATTAAAGGTATTAACAGGTGCTGGTCTTATTAATCCTAGTGAAAAGAAACCTGTTCATGTTCACTGCACAATTAACAAGAGTTTATTAAATGGCGTAGCTACAGTAGATCTTGAAGACCTTATTGAAGAAACAGGTCTTGATACCGCAACTAGCTTCCAGATTTGCACTTTAACTGATGTTCAGCCTTATGCTACAAAACTTGATGGTTCTGGTGCAGGCATTGACTGGTATAGTGATGTTGTTATTTCTGGTGCTGCTGGTGCAGAGTTTGTAGAGGTTAATGAAAATACCCCTGCTACTTTTACAGTTAAAGACGATAATGGAAATGCTGCTACAGGTTCTGTTCAGCTCGACTTTTATCTCATTATGAACAATGCTAATGCTGTAACAGAAATTCAAATTGAGCCTTCTAGCTTTGGTGGCTACTTCTACGTTGAAGCTCAGACATTATTTAGACGTGAAGATTCTGGTAAGGATATGGCAGCTGAGATTATCATTCCTAGAGCAAAAGTGCAGTCTGCATTTACATTTACAATGGCAGCAAGTGGAGATCCTTCTACTTTTGATTTTGTAATGGATGCTATGCCTGGTTATACAAGATTTGATCATACTAAGAAACAGATGTGTGTAATTCAGGTTCTTGGTACTGATAATGTTGGTAGTGAAGAGGAAGCTCATGTACATGAAGAGTTCCCTAATCCTGAATCTCCTGTTCTTGCAGATGATGATCTTCCTAATCATCCTTATTTCCACACTGCTGTAGCTGGTGTTTCTGCTACTGCTACTGGACTTACTGATGATATGAAGGCTAACCAAGCTAAGCTTTCTGTAGCTAATAAACTTGGTGCTGAAGGTGAGGTTATAACTCTTGCTATTGCAGGTGGTACTGATTCTCTTGCTCTTGTAGAGCCTAAGACTGGTTGGGGCGCTGCTAAGTATGTAGCAGTTGACTACAATACAGGTGAAGACACAATTGAAGGTATCTCTTACATCAATAGAGGTACAACCACTGTTCTTGGAGCAGATGATATTGCAGATGCTGAAGCACTTGGTCTTGCAGCTGGACACATGGTTGTTTGGGTTAAGGCTGATGTTGCTAAGGAAACTCCTGCTACATTCACTCTTGAGAAAGATGGCAAATCTCTTGACGTTGTTATCAACGCAAAAGATAACTAATTTAAATAAAATGCGGGAGGCGCGGTTTGCGCTTCCCGTTTTTTTGTTATAAAGAAAGGATTGATGTTTTATGATATATAATGAATTAGATGTTCAAATAGATAATAATACTATTAATAGTCTTGTTAATGAATTATTAGATGAAGCATCTCGTCCTACTCAAGAGTTAGTTCAATTATCTATGACAGAAGTTAAACAGGCTGCTAAAAATTATTTATTAATTTTAGAACAAGAAAGAAATAATATTAAAAATTTAGAATTAGCTTTAGAAATTCAAAAAAAATATGTTCAAGAACAGAAAAAAAATTTTAGTTCTACTGCGGAATTAAAAAGTTCTAAAGCCTATATAGAACAAAGAGAAAAAATTAAACAGGAGCAAAAAGTGCAATCAACTAGAGAAAGCATTATTAATATATATAAAGCAAGTTTAGCTTTTCAAGATTTATTGAATGGAATCATAGGGCAAGAAATGATTCTTACTTATTTAGCAACTAATACCGCGAATAAAGTTGGTGTTTTCAATGTTCCTTTAAAAGAAGCTTTTGCTCAAGGTTTGTTAAATATAGATATTACTTCAAAAACTTATGAAATTACTATGCGTTTTAATGGTGGATTATCTAAACTTGAAAAATTAGCTAATGATGTAAATAATACTATTAGTAAAATGGAGGCGGGGATTCCGCCTGAAGAAGTTGATAGATTAGATGCTACATATAAAGAAGTAGTTAGACGTTTTAAAACTTATAAAGGACAAAATAAAAAAGGCAAAGAAGTTAGTATTGTTTTATGGCGTCCAGGGAGAAAATGGTTTAAAATGACTCCCTCCTCTTTAGGCGATATTAACGAAGCTTATGTAGCATATTATTTGCAAGCTAAAAATTATCCGCCAATGACTGGTTTATTAGAACGAGATATAGATACTTTTATGCAATTAGTATCAGAAGTTGATAGCGCGGCTGGTTTAATGCTAGGTGATATTAGCAATGAAGAAAAGGGGCTTGAATATGCAGTAAAATCTGCGGGAGCTTCTACATTATCTTTGAAACAGATTGAAATTTTAGCACAAGATATTGTTAATTCAAAAGTAACAAAAGCAGATTTAAAAAATTTAAAAGTTACAGATGCTCAAAAGGGTTCTTTGCGTAACTTTGTGGAAGAATTATTAGAAAATGAAGTTAATGATACTTTTAAATCTATTATTGAGTCTATTAATAAAACTTGACAAAATAAAAAAATTATGTTATACTATAATTAGTATAATAGGAAATAAAAGGAGGCTTTTATGGCAAATATTAATTATAAAGACCTTAATTTAAAAAAGGTTGTTAATTTAAAATCTTTTGATTTTAATGGGCAGAAGATTGAGGTGGCTGATTATATTTCTGCAGAAGGTATGTATGATATTGTGATGATTACATTGCAGAAATCAGCGGAAGGTGGGATTTATAATCCAATTAAATTAGATATTTTTTATCATCTTAATTTAGTATATTCATTTACTAATTTAATTTTTAGTGATGAAGATAGAGAAGATGAATTAAAACTCTATGATGAATTAGTAAGTTCTGGTTTTATGAGCGCATTTTTATCTAATTTTAATGCAGAATTATATACAGAGATGCAGGGATTTATTGATAGTATTGCTGATTTATTAACGGAATATAATGAATCTGTTGCAAGTATTATTAAAAAATTTGTAGATGACCTTCCCGCCAATGCAGAAGCTATGCAATCTATTGTTGAAAATTTTGAACCTGAAAAATATCAAGCGGTTTTAGATTTTGCTAAGGCAGCGAATGGGGGACGTCAGATAAGGTAAAGGTCAAAATAGATTAATTTTATAGCCTTTGTTATGAAATATTCATAGCAAAGGCTATTTTTTTATAGTTATTTTTTGATTTTACACAGGAGGTATAAGGATTATGGCAAGTAGGAAAAATAGGATTGATTTCCAAGTCGGATTTAATGTAGATAAATCTGGCTTATCTGAAATGCAATCCCTCTTTCAACAAATTGCTTTTAAAGCTCAAGAGCCAGCGAATAAAATGACTGCTAGCTGGCAACAAGCTGCCAAAACCGCATCAACTCTTGATAATATATTATCTAAAACTTTTAATACTGATTTAGGTACATTAAATGTAACTAAATTCAATCAGGAGCTAACTAAAAGCGGATTGTCATTAAAGACAATACAAAATGATTTCAGTAAAGTTGGAAATATGGGAGCTAATGCCTATAATAGATTAGCTCAGGCTGTTTTGGGAACAAATCAGCAATTAAGAGAATCAAGTAAATTGCTTGATAATATGTTTACCACTTTTAAAAATACTGTTCGTTATGGTATATCTTCTAGTATTTTTAATAATTTAGCAAATTCTATTTCAAAAGCTTATGAATATAGCAGAAAATTAGATACATCATTAAATAATATTAGAATAGTTACAGATAAATCAGCAGATAGTATGGCTCAATTTGCTCAAGATGCAAATGATGCAGCTAAAAGTTTAGGTGCTAGCACATTAGATTATACTAATGCAGCATTAATTTATTATCAGCAAGGTTTATCTGATCAAGAATCTCAGGCTAGGGCGGAAACCACTATTAAAGCTGCCAATATTACCGGACAGGCTGGTGAAGAAGTTTCTGAACAATTAACAGCAGTATGGAATGGTTATAAGGTTACCGCTGCGGAGACTGAGCTTTATGTTGACAAGTTGGCAGCAGTTGCCGCAACTACGGCCGCAGACTTGGAAGAATTATCCTTAGGTATGAGCAAAGTAGCATCTGCCGCCAATGCGATGGGTGTTGATTTTGATGATCTTAATGCTCAAATTGCTACTATTGTTTCAGTAACAAGACAAGCCCCTGAGTCTGTTGGTACTGCATTAAAAACTATTTATGCTAGATTAGGTGATTTAAAAGTTGATGGAGTAGATGAATTTGGTGTTTCTCTTGGTGAAGTTTCAAGTCAATTACAGACTATGGGAATCCAAATTCTTGACCAGAATGGCGATTTAAGAGATATGTCCTCTGTGATGGCGGAAGTTGCAGAAAAATGGCAAACTTGGACCTCTGCACAGCGTCAAGCAGCAGCGATTGCTATGGCTGGTAAAAGACAGTATAATAACTTAGTTGCTTTATTTGAAAACTGGGATATGTACACAGATGCATTAAATACATCAGTTGATGCTATGGGTACATTACAACATCAGCAAGATATTTATATGGAGTCTACTGCAGCTAAACTAAAGACTCTTAAGGCTGCATGGCAGGGACTTTATGATGATGCAATTAATGAAGATGAAATTAATACTGGTATTGAAGCTTTAACTAATTTAGTTGAAGTATTTGATCAGTTTATTGATTCTTTTGGTGGAGGTATTAAATCTCTTACTGCTTTTGGTGCTATTGTTAGTAATATATTTAATAGACAGATTGCGGAAGGTATTAATGCAGCTAATCAAAGAATTAATGTATTTAAGAATAATCTTGAATTAGCTAGAACTGCAAATGAAGTTAGAGCACAAGGTGCTGCAGCTGCAGATGACACTCCTAGATCAATAGCAATTGAAGCGAACACTCAAAAACAAATTGAGTTATCTCAAAGAATTTATGATGCAAGATTAGGATTAAATCAAGAGCAAGCAAATACTCTTATTAATTATCAAAAAGAAATTGGTGCTCTTGAGGAAGAGATTGTTTATACAAAAGAATTAATTGAAAATATAGAGTTACAAGATTTAACTAGTGAAGAAATTAGTGATATTTTAAATGGCGATACTGAAAAATTAATTAATATTTATGATGAATATTCTTTAATCAATGATGAAATAGAAGATAGATTAGCTGACACTCAAAGTATACATAAAGCATTAAGAGAAGAATTAGCTATTCAAAAAGATAGTTTAGAAGTAAACAGTCAAATAGAAGCTATTATTTCTGGGCTTGAAGAAGAAAAACAAAAAGATATTAGAAATGCAATAAAAGAAGGTCAAAATAAGGAAAAAATTTTACAAATTACAGAAGAAATAGTTAAAAAGACAAGAGAAGAAGCACAGGATAATCAAAAAGTTCTAGAAGCAGTAGATAGAGTTGCTGAAGCTAGAAAAAAAATTGCCAATTTACAAGAACATCAACAAAATTTAAAAATAGAAGCTAATGAAATGCTTCGCTTAGCAGAGTCTGCATCAACAGTAACTCAAAGAGTTACTTCTATTACTTCTGCTCTCGGCGGAATGGCAATGGCTTGGGGGTCTGTTAATTCTTTAATAGATACATGGAATAATAAAGAGGCTAGTTTTGGAGATAAAATTACTCAATCATTAATGACAATAGGCATGGTATTGCCTATGGCAATTAGTAATTTTAAAAAATTAAATGAAACATTCCAAGCCATGGAGGCTCTTCAGACAAGAAAAATTGCTTTAAATGAATTAGAGTCTTTTGGAACAATGAATTTAATCAATGTTCAAAAAGAAGAAGAAGCTGTTCAATTATTAAATAATTTTGCTACTAAAAAGGGTTTAAAATTAACAGAACAGGATATTCTAGATACAGCAAGATCGACTTTAGCTAAAAAAGCAGAAACGACTGTTATTGAAGAACAAAATGTTTCTTTATGGGCGAATGTTAAAGCTAAATTAGCTGCAGCTTCTGCAGGGACTCTTTGGATTGGTGGAATCGCTTTAGCAATCACAGCTATTGCTGCTATAACCAAAGCAATAGATAATTATCATGAAAAGCAAAAAGAAGAGGCTGAAGAAACTCTTAAGTCTGTTCAGGCTAAACAAGAAGAAGCAAAAGCTAATCAAGAACTTTATGTTTCTTATGATAAACTTTATCAACAGTATAGAGAAACACATGAAGTATCTAATGATTTATATAATTCAGCTCTTAAAGTTGGTGAAGCATATGATATTCAAGGAGCCAAAGTTTTAGCTTTAGCTGGAAATTATGAAGAATTAACTAGACGAATTAAAGAAAAACAAAATGCTGAATTAGACGAACAGCTTCGTGAAGCAGAAAAAGGAGCTAGAAGTGCCGCAATTGCAACAGCGGAGAGTGCTCGTGAAGGCAAGGGCAGAACTGCGGGAACAGGTGGGCATTATTACTATGAAGTTAATGGCTCATCACAGGATATGGTTGATGCCCTCAAAGTAGCGGGAATAGCAGTTGAATCAGATCCCACCTCAGGCGTTTTTACTGCGGTAGTTGATATAGATTATAAAGAAAGTCCCGAAGCAATGGCAAAATGGGCTGACCAAGTAGATGCTATGATTAAGTACTACGATGAACAGTTCGGAAAAAATGCCAGCAAATTTTCTTTTTATAATGAATTAATAGAAGAGCAAAACCAGTTAGCAGAAAGCACAGCTAAACTCAGAGAGCAATTAGACCTTACTAAGACCATTGAAGTTCAAAAAGCTTTTGCAAATGTTGATATTGAAAATGTTAAATCTGCACAAGAGTTGTATGCTACTATTTTAGAGGTTCAGAATAAACTTGGTGGAGAAGAAGGTTCCTATACTGATTATATCAATCAATATATTGAAGGAACTGAAAAATTTGCTTCTGAATTAAATAAAATAGATTTAGCTGAAAGAATTTCAGAAAAAATTGGTAAAGCTCCAGAAGAAATTTTAAAAGACCTTGAAAAATATAATGATACTGAATTAGGATATTTAGAAGTACATTTAGACCAAGCTACTTTAGATAAAGAGTTTACAGAGTGGATGGAAAATTCAAAGGGGTTGGAATATGTCGCTACTGCAACAGCCGCCTCTGCATTAAAGAATGTTTTATCTAATTATAAAGCAAAAGAAGGTATTACTGGGGAACAGCAATCCGCACTTTATAATAATGAACAAGTAAAAGGTTTTCTTCCTTCTGAAACATCTTTTTCTGCAATGGCAGAAGATGAGAAACTGAATGCTATTACTTTAGCATGGATTGCAGCTACAAAGCAAGCCAATGAATATCAAAAAACAACTATTGAAGGATTAACTGAAGAAAATAAATATTACAAAGAACAGATTGATCTTCAATTAAAAGCTCAAGCTATTTCCAAGAGTGTGCTTGATTCTCAAATTGCTGGAGAAAAAGAACTTGTAGAGAGTAAAGAAGAATTATACAGAATTGCTCAGAAAATGGCTTCAGGAGAAGAGCTTGACGCAAATGAAAGTTCTTTAGTTACACGAGCAAAAGATTTGGCTAATGTCACTAAAGAACAGTTAATTTTATATGGTAAACAAGCTAATGAAGTCAAAAATTTAGAAAAATTATTAGAACAAAATAATAATGAATTAGCTTCTACTGTTGAACTTACTGAAAACTATGCAGAAAATGCACAGAAATTAACTGCTGTCTTAGAAGCCCAAAGCTCTGCAATGGATTCTATTCAATCTAGTTATCAATCTTTAACTAGTATAGTAGATGATTATAATAAAACGGGTGCTTTTACTCTTGATAATGTTCAAGAATTAATTAAGTTAGATGATAAATATGTTGCATCTTTAGATATAGAAAATGGAACATTAGTTTTAAATGATGAAAATTTCCAAAAATTAGCTTTAGCTAAAATAGAAGATATGCGAGTTACTATTCTTAGCACAGCGCAACAAAAATTATTAGCTTTAGCTAGTTTAGACACCGGAGAGGCTGCTTTAGAAGCTGCTAATGCTATTATTCAAAGTGCTTTAGCAACTGCTCAATTAAAAGATACTGCAAGTGAGTCTATTCCTACTTTACAAACATTAGCAAATACTTTAAATGAAATTGCTGGTAGTTATGGTGAAACTAGTGATAGATTTTTAGCTGGTCAAAATGTTCTTAAAGCAGCGAAGAATGAATTAGCTGCATTAGATAGTGTAGCGGATCAAATCAAGAAGGGCGGAAGCTCGATGAAATCCGCCTTAGGCAAGTCTTCTTCAAAATCAGGTGGCTCTTCTAAAGAAAAAGAACTTAAACAGCTTGAAGATGAATTTGACCGCTACTGGGAAATTCATAAGGCTCTTGATTTAATTGATAGAGATTTAAAGAGAATTGATAAAGACCAACAAAACTTACATGGTAAAGAGTTAATTCGTTCACTTAAACAAGAGAATGAAATGCTTGCTAATCAATCTCAACTTTATGAACAGTTAGCAGCAGCTCAAGAACAGGAAGCTGCAGAGTTGAGAGGTAGCCTTGCTAGTTCTGGAGTTGCATTTGATGCATCTGGCGCAGTTATTAATTATGCTCAAGCAACGGCTCAGGCATTAGCTGAGTATAATCAAGCAATTCAAGCTTATAATAATGGTTTACTTGACGATGCTGCATTTAAGATTCATGAACAAAGGTTTGAACAGTTTAAGAAAGACCTTGAACGTTATGATAATTTGTTCTATAAAGAAATGCAAGAAACTCAAGAAAAACTTGATGATATTAGAAGAAATATTCTTGCTAATAATCTTAAAGCTTGGGATGTTGAAATTCAACTTAAATTAGATTTTAAAGAACTTGAAAGAGATTGGAATGACTTTATTAAAGAAGTTACTTCTGATTTTAAGAAAGTATTTAAAGATTTAAGAGTTGATTTAAAAACAATGCTTACTGATGCTCAAACTTATTTGGGTAGTGAAGGCACTTTAAGTACAATTTTTGGAGCCGTTCATGATGTTACAGGCGAAATTGATAAACTTATGGGTGGCGGAAGTTCTGATATGTTTGAAAGTGTTTCTCAAGCACAAGAAAAACTTAAAGAACTTAATGATAAATTACTTGATTCATCTAGAGCATTACATGATTTATGGGAAGACTCTTGGGATAACTACATTGATGGTATTGACCAAGTATCAGATGCTTTTGATGATTTATTAGATAAATTTGAGCGTATTGATGATGAACTTGAATTCCAAGGCAAGTTAATTGAATTACTCTATGGCGACGAAGCGTATGGTTTACTCGGAAAATTATATGGCGGGCAGGCAAATAATACTGGAGCCCAGATCCAATCTGTAAAACAGCAAGTAGATATGTGGAGACAGTTATTTGATGCTTCTGGCGCCACTATGGAGAATCAGCTTGAATGGGAAGAAGATCAAAAAGAGTATTACTCTAAATGGATGGCTGCCCAAGAGAAATTAAATGATTTAGTTATTGAATATATTGAATTACTTAAAAAAGATTATTTAAATACAGTTTCAGATATATTAAAGCAATTTGATAGATTTGTTTCTGGTTCTTCTCTTGAACATATTAATGAGCAATGGGAGCGTATAGCCGCAAATGCAGATAAATATTATGATAGTGTTGAGGGTGCTTACTATGTACAAAATCTTGCCAATAAAATAAGTGAAAGTATTGCGGCGACTAGTGATCTCAAAGCTCAGCAAAAGTTAATGAATTTACGAGAAAAAGAGATTGGTTATCTTAGAGAAAAAGAAAATTTAACTGAGTATGATATTAAAGCTGCTGAGTTAAGATATCAAATAGCTCTTAAAGAAATCGCTCTTGAGAATGCTCAAAATAATAAAACAGGCATGAAGTTAACTCGTAATGATCAAGGCAACTGGAGCTATCAATATGTTGCAGATGAAGAAGATATAGCTAGCAAGAGACAAGATTTGCTTGATACTTACAATAGTTTATATCAATTGGCTTCTGATGCGTATGAATCTAATCTTGAAGCATTGACTGAATTACAAGAGAAATATCTTGAAAGTGCTAAAAAGATTTATGAAGATGATACAATTACAGAAGAAGAAAGACAACAAAAATTACTTGAATTAAGAGAATGGTATTTAGAACAATATAAATTATTATCTGAAGAAAATCAGCTTTATAGGAATGACTTAGCTACTTCTGGAGCTGCTTTACTTCTTGAGATCTACAGACAAGATGAAGAAGCTTATGAAGCTATGACCGATAAAGAGCGAGAATTAGTTGATACTCTTATTAATGCTAATATTGATGATTATATGGAATTAGAAGATAAATTAAAAGATAATTACCAAGAAATCGGTGATAAAGCTAAAGAAGTAATGACTGAAACTAGAGCTGATTGGACTAGCGGAGCACAAACCATTGCAGATCTTTGGAATAAAGATAGTGGATGGAGTGTAAAGGTTCAAGTAACTCAAGCATATGACGCAATTGAAGAAGCTAATAGAAAATATAAAGAAGCTGTTGATTGGTGTGCGGCTGCAGTTGAAAGAGATTTTGGCGAGGAAGGAATTACTGGGGCTATTCGAAATGCTGGATATGAAACAGATAATTTAAGAGATAAAACTATTGATTTAGTTAATTCCTCTATTCCTTACTTACAAGAATTAAGAGCTTATGTAGACCAGATTGGCGCTGCTTGGAAAAGCGTTCAACAAGAGATCATGAATACTATTGGTTTAATTGATGCTTACTTACGTAAGGTTGGAGAAGCTAACAGTGCAGCTCAAAGACAAGCTAGTATCGGTAGTATGGGCAATGTAGGAACTGTTTCTGGAGGAAAAACCTCTGGTGGAGGTAAGAACACTTCTGAAAAAACTTATATTGTAACCACTGAAGGTATGGGTCGTGGAGTAGAATTATATAGAGGAACAGAGTCTCAAGTAGATGATTGGATTAAACGCTCTGGATATGGTAATAAATGGTCTTTTGGTACTGGTGGGTATACAGGATCTTGGGGAGATTCTGGCAAACTTGCAGTACTCCATGAAAAAGAACTTGTTTTAAATAAAGCAGATACAGAGAATTTCTTATCTGGTATTAGTATGATAAGAGGCTTAGTATCTGATACAGGTTCAATTGAGCGAGCAGTACTTAAGGCGGCGGCCTCTATGGCGTATAATCTAGGTAATATTTCAGTTGGCTCAGTGCCTGGTATTAGTAATACTAATAATTCAACTGATAATGTATTTAATATTACAGCGGAATTCCCTAATGCAAATAATGTAGATGATATTAGACAGGCTATCTTGACTTTACCTAATATTGCCTCACAATTTGTTAATTCTAATTTAAAATAAAAAAGAAAAGCGGTTTTAGATAAATCTAAAATATTTTAGAAAAGTCTAAAGCCGCACTTTTTTATTGCCTATTCCCGCCACAGGACAATACTAATTAATTTGCTTTCTTTTGTTTTAAAATATTCATATAAAGAGAAAAAGGAGGTCTAAAAGGTATGGGCGCAAATGAAATACAACAGTCTATGTTAGAAGCCATGCAACTTTTAAGCAAGAAGGCTGCTGATAGCACCAATGCCGCCATTACTATCAAAGGAGAAATAATAGAAGAATTAGATAGTGGAACTCACCAATATAGCATTTCTTATGGTGGTGCAATATATAAAGATGCGTACTCATTGGGCAACGTATCTTATCCTTCTTCTACTATTGTATATATTTTGATTCCAGATGGAAATTTTGATAATACAAAAATTATTCTTAAGGCAGTTTCCGCAGATGCTACTAATTATGTAACTGAATCTGAAACTGATATATATGTTCCTATTAGTAGTAATTTATTTGGCGATGAAAATAGTATTGATTTAAAATCTTGGGTAAATAGTACTCAAACTTTAGATTTAGATACTAATAATTTTGGAATTATTTTTAAAGATTATTTAAATACATATAGAAATTTTGTTTTTTCTGCAAATATAAAAACAGAAATAGATGTTGATCATCAGGCTAAAGGAAATTATGGTTTAATTTTAAATCTTCCTTTTATACAATCTACGGCAGGCGGAGATAGTTCTGAAGTATGGCGTAGTTATGTAATGGATGTATCTACAATGCAAGGTAATCCTTATGCCTTTAATGAATATCAAAAAGAAGATTTATATTATAATATAGATAATACTTTAGAGTATGATATTAACAGGATTCCATTTATTACTGCTTTTGTTCAGGATTTTGGGTATGCAACTCCTCGCACTGATATAAATTATGATATTCATATTAAAGATATATCAGTAAAAATGGTTGATATTCTTTCTGAAGCAGATACTACAGGATATTATCTTGCTGTTGTTCCTTCAGAGGGCAACTACTTTTTAAATGGAAAATATGTAAATAAAAAAACATTAACTCCTCTTTTAAAAGTAAATGCAAAAACAACAGACTATTCTTCATGGGATTGTTATTGGTTTGTAGAAGATAGTTCAATTAATGTTACAAGTGAAGGATACCTTCCGCTCGGCGGGTTAGGTTGGAAGTGCTTAAATAAAAAAATTAATATTACTTATGATGCAGAAGGGAATAAAACTTTTCAATATATTACAAATAGTCATACTTTAACAGTAGAGGATACTGATGTAATATCAACATTAAGATATAAATGTGTATTAACTAAAGATACTGTCGTAGTTGGCGGAAGTGTTAGATTAAAAAATCTTAATTCTAGTATTCAGATCTCATTAGCTACCGCCACAGGTGAAAATACTTTTATTGAAAATGTTGGTAATGTAAGATTAATTGCTAAAATTTATTATCCTGGAGTTACAGATGTAACTACTTCAGATATCTCTCTTTCTACTGTTTGGCAGAGATTTGATAAAGATGGCAATTATATAGATAATGATTTTTATACTATTATAAGATACAACGATAAGGTTGATAATTATTTTGAAACAGAGATTTTATATCCTTGCTCAATTTTAGAGAAGTTAAATACAATAAATTGTACTTTTTACAGTAAAACCATTGTAAATAGCACTGTAGTTCAAAATAACTTAGGTACAGCATCAATTATTGTAAACACTGCAAAAAATTTATCTTATGGTTTATCTATTGAAGGTGGGGATGTACTTTATAAATATGATGCAGATGGTGATTCTCCGCTAGTTGCAAATTATGATGGCCCAGCATCCTCAAAAATAAAAACCATTAAGCCAATTACTTTTAAAGTTTTTAAGCCTAATGGATTAGAGTTAAATGAAACAGAGTATTTATATGTTAAGTATAAATGGAGTTTTCCTAAAAACTCTATGATGAAACTTAGCGGATATAGTACAGCACAGTTAGATGCTTTAGAACAAGACGATGATTACTATTATATTATTGGATACGGCAATAGTAGTATTAATTATATTATATTACCAACTTTTAATAAAAAGAAAAATAATAATACTATTCTTTTGCAGGTAGATTTTGATGGAAACCAAATTTCGGAGTCAACAAATCCAAAGTTCCTTAAGGATGGGGAAAGCGGAACCAATGGATCCAAGTACGCCACAGTGTTGACCTATCAAGATTATGCTTATGGTGAAAGAGATGAATTAGGCAGAATAAGGAAGCTTCAAGCTATTTATATAGCAGGGGATAGTTGGAAAATATATGATATAGATTCTAATAGTTTAATTGATTTCAATGAACCTGAATTAGAACCTATTGTATATAAAGATGGAGAAAGAATTACATCTGGTTATGCAGTAGCTTGGGATATGTTTGATATTACTCAGACGAATCCCGCCTTTAACGTAGTAAATGGTATACTTAGTATTAGAGATAATTGGGACTCCGCGACAGATATTTATTCTTCTATTGTTCAATGTGCTATTACTATTACTGAAGATAGCTCTACCAATAGTAGAGAAGTTATATATGCTTATTATCCTATTGAAGTTACTAGATTAATTAATTCTAGTATGGCGGATAATATTATTCCTAATTTAGATGGCGGATTTGAGCAAGTTACTTATACTTCAGATGGAACCAATCCTCAATATGATAATACTAATAATTTTGAATGTGTTGATAATGTTTATAATGATGATGCGGGAGATTATTATGATTATCTTTGGAGCGTAAGTGATAATTTAAAGATAAGCGCGGGCGCTGGAACTGGTCCAAGTGTTTCTATTAAGCCAGTTACAAAATTTGATAATGGATTAACTAAGAATTATGTTAAAGTATCATTATCAATGTCTGCTGCAAAAAGACAAGAATTAATTGACGAAATTACTAATTTAGACTCAGAGATTATTACTGTTGAAAATAAAATAGATTTTTATCAACATAATAAGAGTCGTATACTTGACTTTTCACAAAAATTTGAGTATAATATATATGAAGAAAAAATAAAAAATGCTAAAAGGCTATTTAATTATAGATATGAACTATTAAATTATATTCCTAAATTAAGGGAGGTTCTTGAAGAATTAAATACTTATTGCATTGAAAATAATATTAGAATTTCTGATTTTAATTATACTAGATACTATACTTTATATAATAGTACATTAGATTCAGTACATAAAAATTTATATTTATTAGGTTATACTAGAGAGCTAGGCGATATAAGCGATTTAGCTAATACAACTATTATAGTTGATATAACTAGATTAACTAATAATTATAGTGCAGTTATTGCTCAACAAGTTAGTAGCTATGCTAATATGTGGACTAGTTTAGTAAATAAATATCAAGAAGTATATGTAAAATTAGTTCAGCAAAGTTCAAATCAATATGTGCTTCAAGATGAATATGATGAATTAGTTAGTTTTAATAATGATTTAAATGATTTTGTTCATGATTATGATTTAACTTATTTAACTACAGCTCATGATAATAATGATCCAGAGCAAGATTTTGTATTATTAAAGGATCAATTACTTGTATTATATAGTCAAATTGGAGATTATGAGACTGGAAAATTAATTTCATATTCTTCTTTTGTTAATGATTTATTAAAACCAATAAATGAAGCTTTAGAAATATATAAAAATACTGAATATCAAGAGAGATATTATGAAAATATAAATACTCAGTTAAATGAAACATTAACAGAGTTACAAAACAAAAAAGCTAGTGATGAAGCATACCTCCTTCCCGCGCAATCTGATTATATTATTCATATTAAACCTATTATTATGTTATTTAATAGATATGAAATGGGTAATATTAATGGATGGGATGGTAGTAAGCTTTATGTAGATGAAACTAATAATGAATATTTACTTGCTCCTCAAGTAGGGGCAGGAGCTAAGAAAGATGGTCTTTTTACTGGCGTAATAATGGGTGTTAAACAATTTAATGCTTCTAATACCCAGCATATTGGATTATTTGGATATGGTGATGGTGTTCAGAGTTTCTTCATGAATGCGGATGATGGCTCAACTATCTTTGGTAAATCTGGCAGTGGACAAATTATAGCCGATCCTAGCAATAGCAAAGCCTTACTTTATAGTAGTAATTATTGGAAAACTTATAATAATGATGGAAAGCCTAGTAGTTATAGCAATACCAATGTAAATGATGAAGGTATGCTTATTGATTTAAGTACACCAGAAATTAAATTTGGTAATGGAAACTTTAAAGTAAATTCAGATGGTCATATAACTGCGAAAGGCGGAGGCGAAATTGCTGGATGGAAGATTAGTAATACTGAACTTTATAGCAATGTAGCTAAAATAGATGGTCGAGTTACTTTAGATTCAAGCGGAATTGGTAAAATCTATTCGCATAGTCATGATACATTAGAATCTACTAATCAAGGTTTTTATTTATCATCCGATGGTCTTTCTATTGGTAATAGTATTAGAGTTGCGGCAGAAGATGGAGGAAGTATTCTAGTTGGTCGTTTAACTGGTTCCCGCCATTGGACTATTAGTGGAGATATAGATAATTCTTATATTGCATACGGTACTACAACTATTAATACAGGAAATAATTCTGTATATGTTGGAACTAATGGAATTTCGCTTGGAACCGATAAATTTTATGTAGATAATGCTGGTAATTTAACATCCAAGGCTGGTACCATTGGTAATTGGACTATTAATTCTACTACATTAACTGCAGGAAATACTACTTTAAATAGTAATGGTACTATTACTTGTTCTAATCTTGAAGCTAGTAGTTCTGGTCACATTGGTGGTTGGACTATTGGTTCAAGTAGTTTAACTGCGGGTAATACAACTTTAAGTGCAGATGGTACTATTACTTGTACTGCTTTATATGCTAGTAATACAGGTTCCATTGGTGGATGGAGTATTGGTGGAAGTTCACTTTCAGGTGGTGGTATTACACTTGGTTCTGGCGGTACCATTACCGGGGCTGGTTTTGCACTTAGTGGAAGCGGTTTAGTATTAACTAATCCAGGAGGAGCTTCTCTTAATTGGGGTAATGGATTTAATGTAGGAAGTGACGGAATTCTTCGTGCTCAAGGAGCTATAATAAGTGGTAATATTACTGCTAGTTCTGGTAAAATAGGCGGATGGAATATTGATAGCAGTGGTTTAGCTTCTGGTAGTACACATATTTATCCTAATGGCATATCTATCGGTGGTTTAATAGTTCCTTCTACAGGATTATCATTTTCTGATGTAGATAGAACTATGAAAAATGTTATTGATTCAATTCCAACCGGAACTAGACAAGCTACAACAACTTTCAGTTGTTATATTCCTACTAAAGTAACTATTGATGGAACTGACTATGAATTAGGTGGACTTCAATATAAAACTTATAGACCTACAATAAATCTTTAATATAAATAAGAGATAAAAGGAGTTAATATGGAAGAATTAAAGCAAAAGATAATTGATCTTTGTAACGAGAGTGGTCTCCCGCTGGAGGCTATTCTCTTTGTTACAAAAGATGTATGGAGAGATGTAGAAGCGACATTACGAGCAGCGCAGCAAAATCAATCACAAGAAGAAAAATAAAAGGAGAACAAAAATGGCATTAGGATTAATTATCGTTGGAGTAGGAATTGTTATTGCTGTTTGTATTGGAATTTGCTGTTGTAACAATCGGTTAGAACAAGCTCAAAAAAATTATAAACATTAAAAGGAGATGTGAGAATGGATTTTGATATTAGAGTTATTTTTGGAATCATTATCTTAATTGCTTTAGTAGGCATGACAATTTATAAATTTGTTAAATTAGATAATGATAAAAAAATCGCTATAATTAAACAATGGCTTAAATTGGCTGTTGTTGAGGCTGAGAAATATTTTGGCGGTGGCACTGGTCAATTAAAACTGAGATGGGTTTATACTAAAGGACTTGAATTTTTCCCTTGGCTTGCAACTTTAGTAACTTTTGAGGTATTTAGTGAATGGGTTGATGATGCTCTTGAGTGGATGAAAGACCAGTTTAAAGCAAATAAAGCTATTAAAGTTTATGCTGAAGTAAAAGATGAGAATGAAAATAATAAAGTTGAAGTAAAAGATGAGAATGAAGAATAAAAATAATGCGGAAGGTATTTAACTACCTTCCGCTTATTTTTTTGGTCTAAATTGGTTATGGTTGTTTAATTAAAAGTGAAATTATTAAAGAAAGAAATATATGAGATAACAGGAGGAACAGATTATGGCAGCTAGGGTTTTATATCCACCCATTGTGGATAATTATATGCCTGCATTTCAGGCTGGAAATGTACCATGCCAGATATTCTTTAGTTTATCTAAATTCAATGGTAGTACAGATTTTACGTCTGTTCACGTTTCTGTTGTAAAGCAAAAAACAGGAGAAAATGTAGTAAAAACTACTGATGATATAGAAAAACAAAGATATCGTGCAACTGGAATTATTTTAAATGTGAAACCAATTCAAGTATTAGGTGAAGAAAATTTATATTATGTAGAAATTACAGATGATGATTTATCTTCAATATCTGGATCTTTTAGTGGTTGGATTCCTGGATATATATATAAAGTTCAACTTCGTCTATCAGCCAAAGATTTTGATAATTCGATTGGGCAGGCGGCATGGTTAAAAAATAATGCTAGTTATTTTTCTGAATGGTCTACTGTTTGTATAGTTAAAGCAACAGGAAGAATAGATTATGAGATACCTTTATTAAATATAGATACAAGAGAAGAACAAGGTGCTTTCAATATAGAATCTCAAACTATTTATACTTCGGTATTAGATTTATCTGGTCACTTTTATAGAGAAATTGATCCAAGTGAATTAATTCATTCTTATCAATTTATTTTATATGATAGCCAAAATAATATATTGGAAGATAGCGGAGATGTTTATATTAATCAATTTTCAGCAGATGGAGATAGTTTTAACTATAAAGTTCGAACCAAACTTGAAAATGGAAACACTTATAAAATAAGTTTTAAATTTACTACAATTAATCAGTTTACAGGCGGATTCTATAGATGGGATGAAGAAGTTGATGATAGGTTGTCTTTTATTTGTTCTGAAGCTACTCTTGGACAAGCCCCTTGTAATGTTATTACAGTAGATAATGATGAAAATGATTTATTAAAAGATATATCTAATTTACATTTAGAGGAAGAAGAGGGTAGAATTGCTATTAAACTATATGATCCATTAGATGAGATCTATAGTGGTAATTTGTGTATTCGTAGAACCGACTCCCGCTCAAATTTCCAAGTATGGGATGATGTATATTTATATGTAGTCAAGGCGGAAAGTATTAATGCTCTTCCTATTTATTATGATTATACAATAGAAAGCGGAGTTTGGTATAAATATGGTGTTCAAATTATAGATAAAGATGGATATCGAGGAGTGCTTGATGTTATAAGTAAACCTATTATGAGAAATTTTAATTATTCTTTTCTTTTAGGTAAAGATAATCAACAACTAACATTAATGTTTGATAATACAATGAATAATTTTAAATATCAAGTAATGGATGGTAGAGTTGATCCTCTTGGTTCTAAATATACGAATATAGCTAGAAATGCTAGTACTTATTATAGAACTTTCCCTATTAATGGATTAATTAGTTTTTGGATGAATGAAAATTATCTTTTCTGTTCTAAAGATGATATTTATAAATATAACACGATAACTAAACTATATGAAGATTATAATGAAGAAAATGATATTAGACAATATGATTATATTTATGAAAGAGATTTTAGAGAAAAGGTCTTAGAATTTTTACAAAATGGAGAATATAAATTATTTAAATCTCCAACAGAAGGAAATATAATTGTCAGATTAATTGATGTGAACTGTATTCCAAATCAGACATTAGATAGAATGATTTATAGTTTTTCCGCAACTGCTTATGAAATGGATTCTCCTACAATGGAGAATTATTTAAAATATGGCTTTTACAGTATTGCGGAACCCGCATCAGATTTCTTTACTTATGAAACTAAATTAGGTCAATTATCTATGGATTTTCCTATTGGAGCCAATGTAATTCAATTAATTTATGAAAAATATGATAGTCAAGATAGAAATTTAGGTGGTTATACTAAACAAATTGGTAAAATTCATCATATTAAAATTACTTTTGATGATAAACCTTTTAGGGTATTGAACTCTGGTGGAGAATACGTTGTTGGAAATAACTTTAATTTAAATGGTAGAATTTTTACTGTATATGATCCAGTTAGAATATATGAATTTGACGGTAGACTAGAATATTCTACTAGTGATAGTTTGATTTTAATGGGTGATGCAGAAGGAATAAAAACATTTGTGCATGCTACTGTTGATTTCTTATACGAAATAAGAAGTGAAGAGTACCAAGAAAAAGGAATTCAAAGTAAACAAATTAAAGATGGAATTGGTCAAATTTTTGGGGAATGTCAACCAAATGAAAACCTATTTAATGAAATATATTATAAATATTTCATTAATTGGGAATCAAATTTCCAAAAATTGGAATCTTTGAATGCAATTGAAATAGAATCAACTCCAGGAGCCGCATTTTCTGTTCAGGATATGGCAGATGAAAATCCTGAGACTCATATTGTAGGTGCTACTGGACAATTAAGATTATATAATATAGAGAATCTTAAAAAATTAATTTATTTAGGAATTCAAAATCCTGTAACAGGGAATATTGAAAGTGTTAAAGCAGATGTCTTAGTTAATTATTTTTATGTTTTAACTAAAGGTAGCTATAAAAAGGAGAAATAAGGATGAAAGCTCTAAGTTATTTAAAAGATAAAGATTTTTTAAGAGCTTTGGATAATTATAATAATAAATTTTTCTGGGTTAAAATTGAGATTTTGAATTCAGATGATACTCCCATAAAGTGTATAGAGGGGCGGGTTCAGCCTGGCTCCTCTATTAATTTAAATGGAGATTCTTCAGTAAGGAGAACTTGTAATTTAACTCTAATTGCAGATGAAGAAGAAAATGATTTAACAGATATTAATAATCTTCTTTCTGCTAATAAAAAAATTAAAATTTTTGAAGGAATTAGAAATGATATTAATGCCAATTATGATAAGGTAATCTGGTTCCCATTAGGCGTTTTTATAATTACTCAACCTAATATTACACATAATGCTAATAGTTGTATAATTCAATTAAATTGTAAAGATAAAATGTGTTTATTAAATGGCGAGTGTGCGGGAATTTTACCTACCTCAATTACTTTTCATGAGTATGATCAAACAATTGGGTTAATGGAATGTAGCGGAGATCCGAGGTACGATGCTACCATAGAGCCAAACAATTATACTATTTATTCTTATAATGAAAATTATTATAGTTGGACTTTTGAATATGGGTGGAAAGAAGAACCTAATGCAAATGCAGTTGGTACTACTATTTCAGTTCCTCAATTAATATATGATATTATTCAAACGCTCGTTTGTAATTATGGCGGCATTGGATTAGATAAAATTTTTATTAACGACATCCCGCTGAAAATAAAACAGATTGTAAGATATATTGGTTCAAATACATTATATTACAATGTGGATACTAATTTTTATACAACAGACCAATCTTATGTTACCAATGATGGAACTTGGAGAACTTTTAATTATAATGAAGATGTTGGTTATGTTTATACTGATTTTGTATATCCTGGTTCTCTTGTTTCTGGTATTGGAGATAGTATTTGTTCTGTATTAGATAAAATAAAAGATACTTTAGGAAATTATGAATACTTTTTTGATGTTGAAGGTAATTTTATATTCCAAGAAATTAAAAATTATTTAAATACATCTTATGATCCAACAAATAAGTATAGATTAGATAATGGAAGAAAAATAGCTATTGCTAGTAATGGATTGAGTATTATTGATGATACTAACTATGAAGTTGATTTTTATAGTAATACAAAATCTATTTATACTTTTAACGAAGGAAATGGATTAGTTACTTCTTTTTCTAACTCTCCAAATTATAATAATTTAAAAAATGATTTTCATATTTGGGGAGAAAATGATGAGGGATATGCTATTCATTATCATTTAGCTATTAAAAATAAACCTACAATTATGAATACTTATTCTGTTGTTTTTTTACAAAAGAATGATGAATATACCGGCGGTTTGCGCTTGGCTAATTTTGGTGAAGTGGGAGAAGAATATACTCCTGCAGATTGGAGAGCTGAATTATATCTCCAAGGATTGACAAAGAAACAGCAACAAATTAGACCTGATGTTTATGAACAAGAATTATTAGATTTATTTGATAGTATATATAATTTTAAAGAAAAAAAATTTAAAACTGATTTAGTTTATCATCCTAATGATCTAAAATATTTCTTTGATTATTTAGAGCCAATTAGTTCATTATCTGATTGCTCTGTTGATATATTAGGAACTAAAATTTATTCTTATCAACAAGATAAGATTAATAGATTATATAATGTTGATATACCTAATGTGATTTTGATTGATACGACTATGGATGCGGTAAGCAGACAAAAGCTTGTAGATGAATGTGAGCGAGAAGGGCAGCCTTTTGCCAATGTGAATTCTGTTGTGTATTCAAATATTGCGGTCGGTACAGCTGGATATACTGCAGAAGAGACTTCCCGCAACTTATTGTATCAATACACAAATTATAATGAAGGAATATCAATTCAAAGTATTCCAATTTATTATTTAGATGTGAATAGTAGAATTACTGTTCAAGATAGAATGTCTGGAATATATGGAGATTATATTATTAAAAGTATTTCTTTGCCTTTAAGCGCAGGAGGTACTATGACAATAACCGCCTCTAGGGCATTAGAAAGAATTTAATAATAGAAGGAGGAAAAAGGAATGAGTTATGTATTAGGGCAATATAATAAAAATAAAAATGTCCTTGATGATAATATTTTTATGACCTTATTAACTAATGGTATTCCTAAGCGTAGACCAAGCAAAGGAGATATTGGTATTGGTACTAGCTCTAGTTTTTTTAGCGATGAATGTGTTCAAGTTGATAATCTTTTAAGCACTAAAAATTATTATTTTCATGGGAAAATAAAAAGAATGACTAGTAATCAAGTTTTTTATATTAAGTTAGTAAACTTTGATAGTGAAGATAATATAGAGCAATACATTAAAACAGTTACAATTTCTAAAGGCGACCCAAATGAATGGGTAGATGTAGAATTCTTATTTTCTCCTCTTGTTTCTTTTGACTGTATTTTATTTGAACTTCAAAGAACAGTAGATGATTATAGAGAAGAGATTAGATATCCGCTTATCGCTTATGAAGAATTAAGTGTTATTAATAATATTATCAGTTCTAAAATTTATGATGGAGTTAAACTGATTAAAATAGGTGTACAAAGCAGACCTGGAATATTAATGTGTATTAACGGCGAAGAGATTAGAACCAGTAGAACTGGTGTTTATGAATTAAAAAATGGAGTTATGACAGTAAGCTTTTTTTCTGTTTGTTCTGCTATAAAAGAAGGCGGGAATGACATGAGTAATTGGATTACTACTGTTAATGCTCAAGTTAATGATATTATAGCTAGGCGGGAAGCAGGAATTATTACTCCTGAAGAAGCCGAAGCTGAAAAAGCTGCTATTAATAGTAATTGTTTTTTTGGTTCAACTAAACAAGATAGAAATATTGATAGTTTTACCTTAGATTACATGTATAATGAATAAAAAGGAGGAATAGACGTGGGAATGGAGTCATTTTATGGTGGCCGTATGGGCGCATCATTCGTGATTGTAAAACAATTTGACGGAATTGATATTCCTCAAGTTTCTGGGTCTGAGGTTTATAAAATTAAATATTTAGCAACCACAGATGATGGACAGTTTTTTATTTATGATACTGTTAATCAATGTTTTATAATCAGAGATGAACATAACTATTTAAATTATAGATGGAAACAGCAAGCTTTAAATGGTAGTACAGTAGATACAAAACCTGATAAGGCGGGAACTGGTGCTACTAGTCAGCAAGTTTTAGATACCGTATTAGCAGAAGGTATGATTCAATGCTTTGAAAGAGGTGGAGAAACTACTGATATTGTTAATTATGGTGAATATGTTATTATAGATACCCCAGATAAAAATAATCCTGAAAATGGTAAAGTTTATCGTAGAGGGATGAATTTTGATAGAAATGAAAATAATTCATTAGCAGGCGCCGAATATATTGGTCAAATAGTAGGTCCTCAGGGTTCTACTCCAGAGTTAGGAATGGACCACTATGAACAAATTATTCAAGATCAGAGTCAATATGCTAATGTTCAGACTATCACTTATAATCAAGCTAATTTAGATATTGTGCCTGGTTATAAAGATGGTGTAGCTAATGATAATATTCAACTTGTTTCCGCTAATTTCCTTGATGAATTTGGTACAGTTAAAGGTTGTGTAATTGGTTTTAAAACTCCTACATTGGTAGAGGATTTTGATGCAGAGTCTGTTAGTCCTTATTATCATAGAGATCCAGTTACGGGTGTTAGCACAGATTTGATTGAGGAAGATCCTACCCAGTATCAGGGCGGGCAGTGGTTACATCCTTTTTATCAAAAGTGGAAAATTAAAGTACCTAGAGGTTATCATGGTGTGAATGTAACAGATTTGGAAAAAGTTCACACTAAAACAATGCCTAAGAATTATAAACAGGCTGGGTTCCCTGGTGCTTCACTTTGGACAGATGTTGATTGTACTGTTCCTTATAACGTAGGTAGTGCTCAAGGTGTTTTACCGAATGAAACAACAGTATTAAGAGAGCAAGAGGGTCATATTTATTTACCTACTGACCCTAAAATATATGATGCAGATGATAGTGTTATTTCTTGTAAAGTTAATTACAATGGAATTGAGTTGTATGTTAAAAAAGAAGATTGTTATGGAGATATTTTAAGATATAAAGAAACCTCTTATGATAATCAGCAAACTGGAGAAATAACATATCATGATTTAGGTGATTTTAATAATATTTATAGAATGGTAATGGATGCGGAGGGTACTATTACTGTTTATTATACTAATGGACAACCTTCAGCTAGTTTACCAAAAGCTTTGACTTGGATTAATGATATTTCATTAAGTCAGCAAGGAGACTTTGTAGTATTATTTAATAATGATAAAATAAGCGGCGGTAGGTATTATACTACATTAGACTGGGTAGATCATGTTGAATTAGATAATACTGGTACTTTAAAGTTTTATTATAATACCAACCATGATTATCCTGCTTATCAATTTGATAATGTTATAGAATATTTTTCTGACGCTGAAATTGAAACAGAAGATCCAATATTACAGAAAGAGGGTACTGGTGATCAAAGAATTCATTTGACCTTTAATAGTGGAAGAGAAGAAATTATTGGAAATCCGCTTAACTATATTATTGAAACAACAATCTCTGTCCCAAGTGTAAATTATCCTGATGCTCCTTACTCACATTTGTTGGTTTATTATGCGGATCCCGCCTTGAGACAAACCTTCTCTAGTAAATGGGTTACGTATCCTAGCGGGAAGTACCCCAATGAAGTTTGGACTCAATGGGTTGATTTAGGAGATGTAAGAGGAGATAGCGGCGGTCTTCATATATTAGAAGATGTTGCTAGCGTTAATGATCTTAATACTGAACCTGATGGTTCCGGCACCTGGATCCCGCCTGAACAGTTAACGGATTCTCATGGAACTTATATTAATCCTGAAGGTGCTGGATGGGCTGTTACAATTACTCCAGTTGGTTCTTCAACTTCAACTATCTATTGTTTTGATTATAATGATAGAATATGGTATCCGATTGGATCGATTAATCCAGAGGCAGTTTCACCCGAGTCAATTATTACTAAGTCTGATGCTGTGGGAGACACCCACCTCCCGCCCGCAAGTGTTATGAATACATTAAAGGAAAATGGATTTTGGTTTGCAACTGAAACAGCTTATTTTGCTGAATAAAAATTTTGAGAGGGAAGTAATTCCCTCTCTTTTCTTTTGGTCAAAATTAAGTAATATAGTCAATATAGTTTTAAAATAATATTAGTAAATAAAAATCTTTGCAAAGGAGTAAAAGGATATGGCTACAGGTCAAGTAATTAGATATTTAAGACGCAAAGGCAATTCGGGCTTTACTGAGCCTATCTCTTGGCTAGGTGCAGAACAGCGCTTTGTTGGTGCTTTGCGTAATAGTGCAGTAAATAATTTAGAAGAGCAATATGCGGTTGGTACTGATAGTTATACAGAAATGTATGAAGATGCTCAAGGAAACTATATTATTGAAAAGAGCTTTTGTATTACTGATATAGATGCTTCAGAAGAAGTTGATATACAAGATCGAACAGAATATTATAAATTAATAACTACAATTTATAAAAACACAGGTGGAGCTGGAAATTATTATTTTGAAGGTGATGATACTGTTTTTGCAAACAGTGTAGAAGATGCTATTTTTGGTGATGGTAGTATAGATTATCCTGATGAAGAAATGCTTTATTTAATTAATGATGAAATTTTTGAATGGGATAGTAATGATGACCTTCAAATTCATGCTAATAGTGGTTTTCTTAATTCAAGAAAAGATGAGCTTTATTTTATTAAGAAAAATGAAACTCCACAATTAATTTTAACAAAGTATACAACCAAAAAATATGATGATAATGGTAAATTAATAGTGCGTAAAAAAGTTGTTAATGCACTAAATCCATAATTTAGATGAAAAGGAGTTAAGAGATGAGTGTTACAAAGAAAATTAGAATACAGAATCCTTCTGGAAGTAGTTCTTCTAGTAGAGATATCGGAGCAGAAGCTCAGTATGTAGATGTAACAAGAAATGCTCAAGGCGAAATTGTCACTGACTTATCTCAAAAGCAACCTACTGATACAGTAGAGAGTTTATCTTCTACCTTAAAAAATATTGAAGATCATATGGATGATCCTATTGTTCTTGATGATGTTCCTACTCAAGGTAGTCAAAATGGAGTAAAGTCAGGCGGTGTTTATAACGCTATTCAAGCAGATAGTTCATTAAACACAACAAGTACAAAACCAGTTCAGAATAAAGTTATAACAAACGCATTAAATGGTAAGATAGATACTTACATGACTCAACCTGGTCGTTGGGATACCACACCTACTGAAAATAGTATTAAACCAGTTACTTCTGGTGGTATTTATGCAGCTTTAGCAAACGCTGGAAAAGATGATAATTTTATTGGTACAGTAGCAGAATGGAATGCTTTAACTGATACTGAAAAAGCGCAGTATAGAACTTATGATTTAACCGATGATTTTAATGGAGTTGAAGTAGATGATGCTCTTTCGCTTACTTCTACAAATCCAGTTCAAAATAGAATTATTACAGCTAAAATTAATTCATTACTTAGTGGGTCAGAAATTTTAATTGATTATGACCCTAATGAGATGGCAGGGATAACTATAACAATATACCACGAAGCTAGCGCAGAGGGTCATACACCCGAGAGTTATACAGTAACCCTCGATAATACAGGCGAAGTTGAGATTGATGTTAAAAACCTTGGAGACTGGACAATAGCATGGACACACGAAGGACAACAGTATAGCGAGAACTTCAGAGTAGAATACTTTGGTCTTTACCACATCATACTTCATGAAGGATTTACGTGGAGACAGTGGGTGGTAGCAGGTGGCTTACCTATCAATAAGTATAACAGCCTTGCTGATTTACTTGCCAATCAGGAGGATATAAGAAGGCTTTGTACCATTCATGCCGCTGTTGATTATATGTGTGAGTTTGCAAGTGTAAACAACGACTTAGAGACAATAATCAATACAGGTTTATTTGCTAAGTGGGTAAACCTTAGAGATTATGCTCTTGATAACATGGAGGCTAATTCAGCCATAAAGGATGCCATGGATGAAGCAGGTTTATACGGCTATGGTGAATTAGTCTATGAGGATGATGAGTGGAAGCCTAAAGGCAATGTACCTGTTATGACTTCGGATACTGCTCCTTATGGGGAAGCTAGTGCAGTTAGTCCTCATAGTTCAGCACCTGCTTATAAAGCGTTTGACGGAGATACTTCTACACATGCTGCATTTACAAATGCTGTAAATAACTATCTTAGGTACAAATTTGCAAATCCCGTAAAAGCCAAAAAAGCAACAATCTATCAAGCTGATAACAATAAGTATGTAATTAAGGCATCTAATGATGGCTCTACTTGGGATACTGTATCAGCAGAATTTACAGGGACAGGAACTGCCGAAGAAATAGAGATTTCATTAACAACAAATAACTACTATTTGCAGTATGAACTTGTTGAAACTGAAAAGTTAAACACAGGTGCTAGTTATACATCCGTTACAGAACTCCAATTCTATGGCAGAGAACTCAAAGTATCAGTACCTACTATGACTTCTAACACCGCTCCTTACGGGGAAGCTAGTGCTAGTGTGGCTGATAGCGGTTATGAGGCATATAAAGCTTTTGATGGGAACAATAGTACTTATTGGTTTAAAGATGGTGGTGTAGGTCAATGGGTTCAGTATGATTTTAAACGTCCTGTAAGGCTAACACAGCTCTATGCAATGGGATACGGAGTTGATAACTGCTTTAAAGATGTTGAAATCTACGGAGTACAAAACCAAAATGCAACGAAGATTGCTGATTTAACTTTTGAGAATGTGGCATCACTACAAAAGAAAGATGTTGACAGCAACGTTGCCTATACGGGTTTTAGGTTTAAGATTGTTGCAGACCACGGTACCGTTATAAATAATGCTGTTAAAACTCTCCAATTCTACGGCAAAGACTACTCCGAAAAAGAATTTGCCAATGATGGTAGTAAATGGCTGTATGACCACGGTGTGGAGTTGGAAGAATTTATTTACAACACTGTTGGTAGCGGAAGTGTATCAGAAGAAGCGAATGATGAGATTTATATTGAAATCCCTGCCTCATCTCAAAGAGCCGCAAGTGCTTTGGCTAGTGTTGATTTAACCAATCATAGTATATTAAGGGCTGTTGCAGGTGAACAGTGGGTTGCCACTGTAGAACTAACTGTTGGGCCAAATGCTAGACCTTCGTATGCATCACACGGCATTGAAGCATATGTTGATATAGCCCCTCCTGTTAGTAAAAATAACTTGGCATTATCAGTTGCTTCATTCAATACAAGCAAATATGTTGGAATTTATGCAGGTAATAATACTGGTTCAGCACATTGCTTAGGCACTATTAGTGAATTGTGGTTAGAATAAGGAGGATTAACACATGATAGTATATGTAGATAGTGAAAACAAAATAAAGGCTGTAAATACCACGAGTGATTCTTCCTTAACAGCCTTAGAGATTAATGATGATGCTAATCCCTTTAACGGATGGAGTACCGCAAAAATTTGTTGCTACAAGGTAACAGTTCAAGACGGATCTGTTATTATGATGACTCCTTATGTGCCTTCTGCTAATCTTGAAGCTTTTAATAACGTAGGTAAACAAGTAGATATAAATACCGAAGGAATTGAAGAAAATGATGTAGCCGTTTGTGATGTTGCGGAATTAGAAGATTCTGATTCGCAAGCTATTGATGAACTTGCTGAAATTATAGATACTAACTCAAGTGCAATAGATGATTTAGCAGAACTTGTTGATGAATTATTGCAAGAAATTCACAAGTTAAAAGGAGGTACTATTAATGGTTAATAAATACGCACGTCATCTCGAAGAAAGAGATATTAATGTTAAGACAAATGAAGTATGGTCTATTAATGACGTTCCTAATACTTGGAAAAATAAAACTCAGATTAAAGTAGTTAACGATGGGTATTATTTTGATAATGATGGAACTGTATATCCTAATAGAGAATCTGATATAGAATCAGAAGAATAATAATTTTAATTTTTTAAGAGTTACTATTTTATAAATATGTATAAAATAGTAACTCTTTTAAAAAAATAGCATCACAAACCAAAAGAACCTTTCTACAATAGATAAGAATGAAAGTTTTGGTTTCAGAAAATAAAATAGAATTAAGTTAGAATATCTTGTAGAAAAGATATTTTGAATAACTTATATTTTTATTACATATATATATTATAACATAATTTTTTAAAGAATATAAATATTTTTTATATAAAAATTTTAAAAAATACTTGACAAATCTTAAACAAGTATGGTATAATATATATAGAGAGAAAAGTAAAGGAGAAAATGGATGTATATTTTAGCTCTAGATCTTTCTACAAAAAATAGTGGATACTCTGTATATAATGGACAAGAATTAGTGGATTATGGATGTATTAATGCAGGTAGCCCCAATCTTTTTCATAGAATAGATAAAATGGTTGATGAATTAGATAAAATTCTTAAAAAATATACTATTGACCATGTTTATATAGAAGAAGTATATCCAGAAGATGTTCATAATAATATTCAAGTTTATAAAGCATTGGTTTATTTACAGGGATACATATTGCATAAGCTCGATGATTTTAATTTAAAACATACTTTCTTTTTACCTAATGAATGGCGAGCTAAATGTAAAATTCATACTGGACGAGGAATTAAGCGGGAAGCCCTTAAGACTAAAGATATTCAATTTGTTCAAAATCAATTTGGAATTAAAGTTAATGATGATGTAGCTGATGCTATAGGAATTGGTTTTGCGGCGGTTGGTGGATCTCCGAAGCAGCCTCAAGTAATAACTACTGATGATGGATTTGAATTTTGTTAATTGGTAATCTATGCATAAATAGATTTTAAATGAGAGGTATAATGCACTATCAGCCAAAAATTTTTTTAAAAAGTTTGGACAACGTTTCGTAATTTACTTTCTTTACTTTTCTATTATAATATCAAGATAAAACTAATAAAGTGCGCATATATTGGTTTTATTTTTAATTTCTTATTTAATACACAAGTCTTAAGTGTATTGTATTTTTCTTTTAACATTATTTCTTTAATGTTAATTTCCCACAAATTTTAAAAATTTAATAAGGAGTAATTATAACTATGACTAATTTTAATGGTATGGTTAATAACACTCAAAGAAACTACTTTAATCCTATTCCTAGTTCTACTAGTATAGCTTCTACTAATAATATTGTTTGGGTTCAAGGTATAGAAGGAGCCAAAGCATGGCAGTTAAACCCCAATAGCATGGTAATTTTGCTTGATAGTGAATCGGAAGGAAAAATGTATATTAAAGTAAGTGATAATATCGGAATGTCTAGCTTAAGAATCTTTAATTACGTGGAGGAAACCGCGCATCCAGCGCAGGATAAAGTTACTATTAACAATAGTCTGGATTTATCCCAATATGTAACAAAAGATGAATTAAAATCATTAATTAAGGAGTTTATAACTGATGAACAATTTGTACCAACAGCTGAACAAGAATCAGCAGACAAACCGAGGGTTATTACCATCAAAAAATAATGACTTATTCAAAAAATTCTTAAATAGCTCAAATCCTAATGAGTTAATCAATTCTATGATTTCTAGCAATCCTAAACTGCAATCTATAATGCAGATTATGAATTCTTCAGGAATGACCCCAAAACAATTTTTTTATAGTTATGCTCAACAAAATGGAATAAACCCAGATGAATTTCTTAGTTCATTAAGAAACTAGAAAGGAGTTTTATAATGGGTGAAAATGGTGCCCTTAGTGCTAGTGATGTTGCTTTATTAAGCGGTAAAGATGGAATGGGCTGGGGAGATTCTTCATTTTTTTGGATCTTTGCTTTACTCATTCTTGCAGGTGGCGGTTTTGGTAATGGTTTTGGTTGGGGAAATAATGGTTTCGCCAATGCGATTGGGTACGAAAATCTTGCAACTTCTAACGAAGTTCAAAGAGGTTTTGACAATCAGAATTCCATGGCTAACCAAAGAGAAATTTTAGCTGCAGTTAATGCGGGAACCGCTCAGAGTGTAGCTACAACAAATCAAGTTTATCATGATGTTGTTGGTTATGTTGGAGATAAATATGATGAGCTTGCTAGAGATATTTATGGAGTAGGTACTAGTGTTCAGCAAGCAATTGCTAATCAGAATGAATGCTGCTGCAGTACCAAGATGCTTATTGCTGACTCCGTTGCTGGTATTAATGCAGGTATTGCACAGAATAGATACGATGCAGCAATGAATACTGCAGCTATCAATGCGAATACAACAGCTCAGACTCAGAAGATTCTTGATGCTATTACTGGTAACAGAATGGCTGATATGCAGCAACAGATTAACGACTTACAGCTTCAGAACCAGCTTCAAACTGTAGTTCGTTATCCTAGCAATACTTTTTATGCAGTTCCCTCACCTTGTTTTAATACAGGCTGTGGATGCGGAAATATTTAATTTAATATAGTATGGCGGGAACCGCTTATCACAGGAGCGGATTCCCGCTTTTCAATTAAGGAGGAAAATAAAAATGAGTAAATCAGCAATTTATACTGCTAATTCTTCTGCTCAAAATGTTGCCCTTAATGGGGTAATAAATCCAGGAACTATTATTAGACGTTATGGACCTAATCTCGGATTATCTGGAAATGCTATTCAAATAGATGGTCCTGGTTATTATAACATTCAAGCTAGTATCACCGCAGCACCAACTGCCGCTGGCAATGTAACTATTACAGTATATAAAGATGGTGTTGCAATTCCAGGTGCTACAGCAACACAGTCTACCTCTGTAGCAAATAATCCACTAAATCTTTCTATTTCTTCTCTTGTTCGAGAATTTTGTTCTTGCTGTGATGGTCTATCTAATTTGACCTTTGTTCTTACCGGCACCGCCGCAGCAATCTCCAATATCGCTATTGTAGTAGAAAAATTATAATGAATAATAATAGCAATCAATTAACTTTTCTTGATATTATTAGTATAATGAGTTTTTGTATTAGCTTAATGAATTTAGATGAAAATTTATCTCAAGGAGATAAACAAGATTTGCAAAATGATTTAGCTGAAAAAATGAAAATTATACTTAAAGAAATACATAGTCATTTAGAAGATCAAGATAGGAAAATAGATAAAATATTAGAGGAGGTAACCAAATGACCATAGATGAAATTTTTAGTCAATTGAGTGAACATATGATTGAAGGTCTTATGATACATTCACAATTAAGTGATTACTTTGGATTTATTGGGTTAGATGGATACCAAACATGTCATAAATACCACTATTTTATAGAAAACGCTAATTATAAAAAGTTAGGAGATTATTATCTTCATCATTATAACAAAATAATTACAGAAACTCCATTTAAAAATCCTAATATTATTCCAGAATCATGGTATCAGTATACTCGATTTGATGTTAATGCAACTACAAGAAAAAATGCGATTCAAGTAGGAATTGAACATTGGGTTACTTGGGAAAATGATACTAAAAAATTATATGAAATATTATATCGAGAATTAATAAAATTAAATGAAGTGGCTGCTGCCAAAGAACTTTGTAAATATATTGAAGATGTAGACAAAGAATTATCTGAGGCATGCCAAAAACATATAGAACTTACTGCAATTGATTATAATATTTCAGATATAATAGTAGAACAAGAGGAATATAAAAAGAGGTATAAGAAAAAATTAAAGGAGATTAATCTATGAGTAAAATAGAGGAAATAGAACAAGAGATAAAAAAATTAGAAGAAAAAGAATATCTTACTTATGATATTTGTCAAAAATTAGCTATTCTTTATATTGTAAAAGATCATATGGCGGGCGCCGACCCTAGTTCAAAGATGGGGATGACCGGTCCATCCGCTATGATGAGATAAAAAAAGAGCCTAGTCTTTAATTAGACTAGGCTTTATTTTTTTGCTTATTTTTCTCCAGTTGATCCGAATCCCGCACTACCTCTATCTGTATCGTCAAGATTATCAACCACATTAAATTCAATATTAAGATATGGCTGAATAATTAATTGAGCAATACGCTCCTGAGGATCAATATACTGAGTTTCGTCGCTGTCATTATGTAGAGCTACGATAACAGGACCTCGATAGTCTGAATCAATAACCCCGATGCAATTTGCGGGACGCAAGCTTCGCTTTGTTGCAAGTCCGCTTCGAGCATATATACCCCCAAAATACCCTTTAGGAATTTCTAAAGAGATTCCCGTATCTACTTTGACTGTTTGATGAGCGGGAATGCAGATTTCTTCATCAGAAGCTGCATATAAGTCCATCCCCGCAGCTTCAACACTTCCTCTTGTGGGAATCTTTGCCAGTTTATTAAGTAATTTAATATTTACCTCTGTAACTATCAAAATTCAATACCGTCACTTTCTTCTTTTGTTACAATGGGATCTGGAAAAGCTCCCATTTCTACGGCATAAGATACTTCAACTGAACATGAAGGTTCTTTTTCCTGATTGAATTCTTTAATTAACTGAACTCTATACCAATCATCAACTACTTCACCTTTTGATTTAGTACATTTATATTCAGACGAATATTTTGAAAGAGTATATCCACTTTCCGCCTTGGCATCTTCGATAAGTTTTTTTGCCTCAACCTCAGAATCTACTCTATACTGTTCTGTTGTTTTAACTAAATATTTCATCCTTTTATCTCCTTTAAATATTAATGAATATAAAATCTTATATCATTCTTACCAAATTTACAATTTGAAAATTGACTTTCAATTTTATTAGCCATAAATCTACTGCCATGCAAATGAACGTCTTGAATATTATATGTATTACATACATTATAAATTGCTTGTCCTAAATTAGCCAATGGAGCCTCTTTAATTTCAACATTACCATTATTATATATTTCTATTTTTTGATTTAGAACAAAAGGGCGAATTGAAATTACGACATATTTATCCATTTTCTTCTCCTTTTAAAAATCTTATGCTTTAACAATTCCAAATGTGTAATCAAAGAAGTAATAAGCAAAATTCTCTTTTGTCTCAGGGTCTCTAATCCAAATCTCATAATTACCATCCTTTTGTTTTTCTATATCTAATACTTCTCCTCTATTTAATAGTGTTTCCACCATTTCTTTAATAGAGCCTGTGGTTGTTAATAATATAAATACAGTATAATCGCTTCTTTCTTTACACAAAAGCATCCATGTTGTTGATTTAGCTTCAGTAAAGATATCCTTAATCATATTGCCAACTTTATTCTGTAAAGCAATTATATCAAGCGGTTTTTCTTTACCATAAGCTTGTTTATTAAAATCATATAAATTACCAAGTATAATATCTGCCATTTTTTCTCCTTTATTATATAAATATTATAACATAAATTTTTAAATTTGTCAAATACCTATATAATTCATATGATGAATACGCTGATTTGTTGAGCCTCTCCATTTTAAGGTTAAATCTTTTTGTTCCTTAATAAAAGGCCCATCTATCAAAAAATTTATTTTACTTAAAATAAAATTAATTGTATCATTATTCTCTTTTTGTAAATCTTCTAATAAATATCCAGTCCAAATAAAAATTTTAATATGTGGGAATCGCATTCTCACATATTTAATAATATCTTTAACTAACTCCCTATTTTCTGGGCAAAGAGGCTCTCCGCCTAAAATAGATAAATTTCTTTGCACTCCATTTGCAACAAGAGCCATACAAATTTGTTCTTTTATGTTTTCTGGAAGCGGGAAGCCACCTTTAAAATTCCATGTTTCTGGATTAAAACATCCAGAACAATGATGGGGACATCCTTGCACCCAAAAAGATACACAAATGCCCTCACCATTTACAACATCATTTTTATTTAATGCCGCATATCTATACTCCATTATTTTTTTCTCCCATTTGAAGTTTTTTGCTATGAACATAGCGGTCTTCAACTTCTGCTTGTTTACCTAAATTAAAAGAAGATTTGTAATCTCCAGTTAAATACCCTGTCACTCTACGTAAATGTTGTATATGGCTGCCGCCGCATTGAGGACAGGTATCATTAATTAGTCCTGTATATCCACAATCTTGACATAAATCACTGGGTACGTTTAAAGCGAAATAGGGGATATCTTTATCCATCGCATAATTTACAATAGTTTCGAGAGCATCTATGTTATCTAATATAGCACCTTCAAGTTCTACATAAGTAATACATCCCGCAGAACTGTATCCTGTCAATTGAGATTCAATATCAATTTTCTCAAAAGGAGAAATTTCTTTCCAGACGGGTACATGCATGGAATTAGTAAAATATTCTCTATCACTTACATTAGGGATTTCTCCATATTGAGCTTTAAATTTCTGCATACTAGTATAGCAGAGGTTTTCAGCTGGAGTCATATATACACCAAAATTAAGTCTATATTCTTCTTTAAACTCGGCACAACGGTCTTTAAATAATTGCTCTATCTGTTTAGCCAACCTCATACCTTTTTCTGTTGTGTGATCACATCCTATAAGAATTTGAAGTGTTTCGGCTAAGCCAATTTGACCTAATGCAAGTGTGCCATGCTTTAAAGCGCTACGAATACCTTCTTCTGGAATATATCCTGCCATTACATTATTTTCATACATAAATTTTGCGGAAGATGGATCTTGACTACATATATATTCAAAACGCTCAATCAATCCATCTTTAGTGTCATGAATTGCTTCATCAAGAAGTTCCATAAAATCTGTTATCAAATCTTTTATATTATCATTTGGTCCAGCTTCTTTTAAAGTTTTATTATAATATTCTTTTGCTTCCATGGCTATCGTTGGAAGAATTATAGTTGCAGGACATATATTACCTCGTCCATCTTTTTGAGCAGCAGAAATATAATTATCATATAAATATCCTGTTTCTATTACTGATTGAATATTCATTTGGTAGGAATTGAACGCGTTAATGTCTGCCCCATTCTGGGTTCTGCATCCCATGGTCGAGAACAATTCTACCGGAGTCTCGGTCTGTTTAATTCTTATTTTTTTCATTCTCATAATCCTCCTTAAACTTCCAAATATAACCTCCAGCAGTTTTTTGTTTTCCATGAAGCACGGTTGAAATGCCACCTTTCCAAATATTATTTTTTTCTCCTGCTTCAAGAACACTATCATATTCCGCAATAAAATTACCTTTTAAATCAAGTTGCACGACAGGTTTTTTAGGAGGTCTACCTTTAAAACCATTAGCCTTCGCGGATTCATATTGATGTTGACGAGCAAGAGGAAAAGAAACATTTTCTGCATGAGTACACCATCTTAAATTATTTACATTATTATTTAATTTATTGCCATCTATATGGTCTACTTTATTTCTACCTAATTTAATATCTTCTTCGGTTTTTGGAATAAAAGTTTCAGCAACTATTTTATGTACCATTCCAAAACTTAGGGCATAATAGCCCCAATCATTAATTTTTAACTCTATTAAGTTTCCATCTCTTTTTATGTTGCCAAAATTAGAAACTTCCCAAGTACTAGCATAAGGATGCTTATCATCTTTTAAATCTCTAAACACTTTCCATATTTCTTTCATATTAAGCATCCTCCTCTTCGTAAATTTCAAGCATTAAAATATTTTGTAATTCAGGATTTTCTTCTAATCTTTGAATTAAAATACTATATTGACTTTCAGATAAAGAATTTATATATTCTTCTTTTTGTTTTCTATCATAGCTTATCCAATCTTTCTGCATTTGAACATCGCAGTTCGCGTAATTAGGATACAATCTCTTGGCCGTAGATTCAAGAGCTAATCTATATAAATCATAATTCGGGTCACCAGGTTTGCGATTCACACCACTCATACATTGGAATATTGAACAAGGGAAGATAGGAGTTTTATGGAACTTGCCCACACCCTTTATGCTTCCTTCAAGAAGAGCTTTTATTACCATTCTACCCTCGGGAAGGGTGCATGTACCAAAGTTGATACTTGTGAACGGGAGCTGATTTCCCGACCTAGATTGGAGAGTATTGAGGTTGTGAAACATTCCCTCAACTGCCTGCTGTGTTTCTTTAATTGTCATATCCATAGCATATTTATATACTTTGGGAAACATTTTATATTCTGGGGCATCAATATTCATTTCTTCTGCAGATTTCCAAGTATCTATAACTCCATCACTTGTTTCTTTAAATATACTTGCATCTTCTATATAATACATTCCATCTTTGAAATGCTTTCTAAAGCTTTTTCTAACATATGGAACCATAGTCCAATCTAAATGAGTCGCAGCGACTCCGCCAAATTGCTGTAGAGACTGAAGCTGAAATATCACAGCTATAAGTTGAAATGCGGTGTTTACACTATTTGCAGGACGTACATCTGTTTGTCTTGTATTAAAACCTTTTGCAAGTAAATCATCAAAAGGGATAGAAAGACAGTTATGATCACCGAGTGCATAATCTGATAAATCATGAATATAAATTCTATTATTTACATGATTAAATTTTGCTTTTTCAGATACGCAATTATCAAGTGCATATTCTTTCATTAGTACAGAGTCAGCTTCTCCTTTGCGCCCCCCAAAACTATGTTCATCAAGATTTGCATTTTGATTTTGAACATTCGTGGCTTGAAGTTTTTCTTTGATAACCTCCATCATATGGTTATTCCATTTACGAACTTTATCTCGATCATGGCGGTATTCAATGTAGGCAGTTGCTACATCTTTTCTCTTTGTAGACATAAGTCCATGCTCAACAAGAGTTTGAATATCATCAATAGTCAGTTCATTGGGTAAGCCACTCATATATCCTTCAATATAATCTGCAATATTTTGAGCCTTATCTTCTGCATATTCAGAAATATCTCCATCTACATCTTTAAAAGCGGCAAGAACAGCATCTTTAATTTTTTGTGGATTAAATAGTTGGCGAGTACCATCTCTTTTTATAATATAAAAATCCATTAAATTTACCTCCCTAATTATTATTATTTTAAGGTTTGTAAATATATTTGAAAAACACAATATATTGTTTAACTATTTTTGTCCTGTTGAAGTTCTAGCATACGACGGCAAATATACCATTTAGCTTTTTCTAAATCTTCAATTTCTTTAGAGGGATCTTTTCGTCCAGCTCTAGAAATATATTTAATAGCATTACCAAGACAAAAACCCAATTCCCAATCTTCAATTACCTCAATTGGTTCATATTTACGATTAGCCGTATAATGAGCAGGTTTATTTATATTATCATAATTTTGATTTACATTATCCAAGAATATCTTCTCCTTTTTTGGTTATTGTAGCACCTAAAATTTTTTGTCCACAAAACATCATATTTAAAATACCATCTAAATCATCAAATAAAATTTCTTCTTTGCGTCCCTTACATCCAATAGACATATAAGAACTCCAGCTCATTGGCTGTATAATAGATAAATTCATTTTTTGAGATTGCTTTAAAATATTATTAGCTGCTATTTCTGTAGTGGTGATAATTCTTGCATTGGTAAAATGACTTAATATTATTAATGAAGTTGTTTTTCCTTGACCTCTAAATAATTCAATTATTTTCATTTGTTTTCTCCTATGCGGCGGCCAGTTAGAGATCTTAGGGTCTCGTCCCGGCGCCTGCTTTTATTCATCATAATCATCTTCAAAAATTCCATTTGAAGTGGTAGCTCTTTCATGTTGTAACTTTATATCTGAACCAATAATATCTGTAATCAAATAGAGCTGGTGCCCGATAGTTCTACTATATGTTTTTGCTACCATAGTATCATCTCGCCGAAATCCAGTAATCATGAGTTTTGTACCTCGTTTAAACCATCCGCGTTCGACAATTTTTTTCGTTCCATCAGGTTGAAGTTCACTAATCTGGCGTTTAAACATACTATAATATTCTCCAGTAAACTTAACATTCACTACTCCAGTTGTAGTTAAAAGACTTATACTATGACGATTATCATTTTTTGTAAGTACTGTTCCTGCTATTCTATATAATTTATAAATAGGAATATTATTATTACCACGCTTCCAAAAATATTCCACTTCTTCAGACTGAAGTTGATTAAAATCTACTATATTATATTTTTTATTATCTACATCTATTAATTCATGAGGGCCGTGATAAAAGCATAATGCATCCATCTCCCAGGCGGAAGGTGTTCCCGCAGCATATTTTTTCCAAACTTCCATAAATAATATATCATTATATTTATTTAATACATAAGTTTGATTTTCTTTTAACCAATCTCGTGCTTTATCCATATATATCTGATAAATGTTATCCCATTCCCGCTGATTAATGCACATCTTTTCATCTATTGTTTTTATTTTATCTGAATATGCAGATAAAAATTTATTAATAAAATCAATAGCCGTATTATCTAAAATAAACCATTCTTTATACTTAAATGCTTTTAAATATTTATTAAAATTAAATATTCTTATTTGCATTTCTAATTCTTTAGGAACTAAACCATGCAAAATTAAACCATTAAAATTCTGAAGTGTTAATCTTTTTTTAGGTTCACATATTTGAGATATATAATATGCCATTATTTCTTTTCTATTGTTTAATTTAGTTTCTATTTCATCAAATGCCCCACTTTTAATTAACATTATCATTGGAACTTTTGTAAGCGGGCATCGAACCATGAAATCTTTAATTCCAGTATAAGGGCGCCCGCCCTTTATCTTCTCTATTGTTTCAGCATTTACATTACTTAATGCTTTTAATCCATAAAGAATTCTATTATTTGCTATATCTGGTTCGAATCCATAATCAGATGTATTTATATTAACAAGAGAAACTTCAATACCATGAGAAGTGATTTCACCAATAGCTTTAGCCACTTTAGCAAAATCTGTACCTTTCTCTTTTTTCTTTACAGTTCCTTCTTCATCTTCATCATATTGATCATTATCTTCTTCAAGACTACCGCTATTAACTACTAAACAAGCCGTATCCCAATATATAGGATTCCATCGTGTAGCTAAATATGCAGTTTGATATCCGATGAATGAGTATGCTGTTGCATGAATCACGCTAAAAGAATATCCCATCTGGGGTCCTACACCACATTCCCAAATATATTTGCCTAACATGGCGGATGATGCCTGATTCATAATTTTTTCTTTTAATTCTGGAATTTTAGACATTTGTTTTTTACCAACTATTTTTCTTGCCGCATTTGCTTCAGCAAGAGTAAAGTGACAAATATCTTCATCCATAAGCATCATCATTAACTGCTCCTGTGAGGGTGGAACTCCATATGAAGATTTGAAGTATGGTTCAACCGCTTTAATTTCATTATCAGTTAAATGAGCTTTTTTCATTTCATCATACCAAAGTTTAATATTATTCTTGTAACGAATATATTTATCCATTGGCGTTTCTGCACCTTTTTCAGCAGTCATAAGTCGCATCAAACCATTTGCGTCACTTAACTCAATCATGTTCTTTGGTGCAATTTTCTTAGCGGCTTGGCTTCCTATATCTGAATCAAACTGAAAGATATTTAAAATCTTTCCTTCTTGAATATTCTTCCATGTTGCTTCATCTTCTATATCTAAAACATCGGGATGAAAGTATTTATTATATACTTCTCTTAATGTTAAATCTTTTTCAATTTCTCCATTCTCTTGTAAAAACTTAATACATTGTGCAATCTTATCCTGTACTTCTGTTAACAAGAAATCGTACTTCGTCATACCTGCGGCCTCCGCCATATGCAAGTCGTACTGAGTTGTAATTTCCCCATTTGGCGCTTTCATGAAACAACCAAATTCATATGGATCTTCATCAAACAAAATTACACCAGATGCATGAATACCTCTACGAGAGATAAGTCCTTCAATACCTAACATAATATCAAGAAGACCTGGATAATTATTAACTTCATTAATAAAAGTCGTAACTGGCTTTCTATCTTTTTCTGGATTGCCATATATTACTTCTTTTAACGTCCATAAAAATCCTCTCTCTTGTGGAATGAGTGAACTAAGATACTGCGCTGTGTCAACATCAATTCCATTAGGATAATTTTCAGAACGATAACCTCTACAACTTGTTAAAATCGTACTCTTTGTAGTTTCGGTCCCATATGTGGCGACCATCGTGCATCCCAGGTTCTTGCGAGATATTTCATCTATTTCAGGTTTAAAATTCTTACCACGCTCTTCTTTAATTTTCTGAATGATAATAGGTCTTTTACTAGGACATAAATCCAAATCTATATCACCTAACTCAACTCGTTCTTTATTCAAATATCTCCAGAATGGGAAGTTCCATTTCAAGGGGTCGAGCTGTGTAACACCTAATAAATAATGATTAAGACCAGAACAAGATGAACCACGTCCCGCACCTACTATCGAACCACATTCCCAAAACATATCTACATAATGAGCAAGAGTTATAGGATAAAGAAAAAGGTTAGTATGAAGTTTTTCGCTAATAACTTTTTTAATATCAGCTTCTTCTTCAAGTCTTTCTAAATATCTTGTTTCAAATAAATTTTTTTCTTTTAATTTATTTATACAAGTATTTACCCAATATCTTTCAGCTTTATCATCAGAAGAAAACATTGAATTAAGAGTAGGATATTTTTCTGATGCTTTACCCATTACTTTTTTAGGATAATCTTGCACTTCAACACTAGGTATAGTTTGAGGATGAGTTAAATCATACCATTCTATTTTATCATATATCTCCATACTATTAGCATACATAATATCAATTAAATCACCAATAGAAGGAGCTAAATTTTCTTTTATATCATCATCAGTTTGAAGATAAGCATATTCATAAAACTGTGCGGTTTCACGCTCTCCACCTTTTGAATTAAGATATGCTTCATGTACATATCTATCTTCCTTTTTAAGATAATGAGCATCAGAACCAATTACCATTTTACAATTAAAAACTTGAGCTAATTCTACAAGTTTTTTATTCACGATAATTTGATCTTTACTAGCTCCAGGAGCACACTCTATATAAAAATCATTATTAAATAAATTTTTACACCACAATACAAAATTGATGATATTCTGTTTTGCTTTCTCTGCTGTTTCATTATCACCAATTTTTCTTGCATTTTCCATTATTAATGTATTTCCAGATAATTCTCCGCCTATACATGCGGAAGTTGCAATTAAATGACCTGGATTTGCTTTAACTACTTTCTCAAGATCTGATTTTAAAGTTGGGACTCTTTCAAGTCCTCTATCAAAATATGAATTCATCCAAGCTAAAGATGATAATTCTCTTAATTGACGATGTCCTATTGCATCTCTAGCTAGAAGAATAAAATGCCAATATTTTTGACCAGATTCTCTAGTATCTGTAAGATATATTTCATTTCCTAATGCTATTTTAAAATTAGGATTTGTTTCTCTTAATCCAGCCGCTATTTTATTAACCTCGATATGGCAACCAAGAATCTCGTGATCTGTAATTGCTATTCCAGCTAACCCAATTTCAACCGCCCTTTTTATTAACTGATCTGGACGATTGATACTGTCAAGTAGTCTTATATTGCTATACATCGTGTGCGAGTGCGGTTCAAACCTAAGCATTTATATCCCTCATTTCTTTTTCTTTTTTACTTTATATAATATTATAACATAATTTTTTATAAAATGCAAGTATAAAAAGCAAGGCGGCAGCCACGTCCAATGTTTCTTTGGATTAAAACCGGCGCCCGCCTTAACATATTGGATACTTCAATTCTTTACAATTAAAGAATTTTTGTAAAGCATATCTTTCACTACATACATTATTTGGTGCTTCATAAACCATAAGTACAATAATTGGATCACAAGGTAAATTTAATTCTTTTTTAAATTTATTAGCACAATACTCAAATGCTTTTAAAGTTTTCTCTTTATCAACAAGAGAAGAAAGTAAAATGTAATATTCTTGCATACATTCACATTGATAATTTTTATCTTGTGTTGCCCATAACGGACAAATTGAATGTTCTCCAATACACTCTTTAGTTCCATATTTTTGAACTATGAGAGGTTCATATCGAAGCCCGCACACTACACCCCTCTTGTCTAAAAAGTATTCTTCTTCATTTCGTGGTCTATACCAATCTGGATCACTAAGCGCCGTTGATACGGGTATATACCATTGTTTAAAATTTCTAATTTGATAAAAATATGAAGTGGCAATAAAAAAATTCATATCTATTTCCTTTTAACAAGTTATTATTGGTGAAGCTAATGTACAATGACAAATTCCATTCCCACCATTACTAGGATGATTAGCGCAATTTATGCAGGGGGCGGGGACTGATGAATTATATGGTTCATTTATAATTTTATCTAATTTAAAAGCAAAATCTTTACCAAAATATCTACTATATTCTTCTCTTTGTTCTTTTCTTTCTATAGCCTTATCAATAGTAACTCTATGATAATTGGGAATTTCTGATAAATATCCAGCTTCAATAACAGTTCTTAAATTGCATGGATACCATTGAGCAACATCAGATGCTAAATTTAAATGAGAAGTTCTATACTTCCCGCCTATATCATAATAAGTTGCGGTGGGTCCATTATGAATATGACCATGAATATTAAGAGTAAATTCTTCTAATCCATAAATTGGCTCATGGCTAAGTAATATTCTATCTGCAATAAATAAAGGTCCAGTATATATTTCATCAAAATGGTCAGCTACTTTGCTTAATATATCATGATTGCCTGAAATAAGAACCTTATAACATTTTAATTCATCTAAATATGTTGGATTACCTACATCTCCTAAATGAATAAGAGTATCACTTTTTTGTACATCTCTTTTTATTCTTTTCATATGCTCTTTAGGATTAATCCAATTAGGATTCATAATTTTACAATCATCATCAAAATGAGTATCTGATATTAAATAAATTGAACCCGTAGCAGACCATCTTTGAAATTGTGGATATAATGATTTAATCATCAGAATCACGCTCCTCAAATTTATCAAACTCATTTAACTCTTTTTCAATATCATTGATATCTGGAAGAAAATGCGCTTCACTCCAATCAACCCAATTATCAACTCCACAAGCTGACAATTCTTCATAAATTAAATTTCCTTCAATCAATTTTCTTAATTTATTTTCTTCAACTAATCTATACATTTTTATTTTCCCTGCTTACTTGATGATGTTGGCTTTAAAAAAGAGCTTATTAAACATAATACTAGCCAAATTCCTGTTGCTATTGGTAAACTAAAAGTAAGCCCAAAGCAAACACAAATTAATGCTATAATGCCTATTGTAATTCCCCAACTAAGAGCAATGCCTAATAAAATTAATAAAAGTCCAAGTAAAATCATAAGTCAAATCTCCTTTTCTTCAAGAATTTCATAAACAATATCAGGTTTATCTAATCCATAAATATGAATGCATTCTTCTACAGATTCTACTTCACAGCTTTGAGTTCTCCACTTATAATTTGATAATTTATCTTTAAATGCAAATGTTATCTTTTTCATTTTATTTCTCCTGATTTATTTCTTTATCAATTTGTCTTTGATCATGAGGCTTATAATTCATTCCTTTTCCATAAGACCCCTTACGCCTATAATTAGAATGACCTTTTCTCCAATTAGTTTTTTTAGAAGGTCCACCTTCTGCATTTAAAAAACTTCCATTTTCAAAATATCCATCTTCAGGCATCTCTATTTTTGGATTAATACTATCTTTTCGATACCACCAATAAAGTGATTTTAATAAATTTTTTCTTTGTTTGATTTTTCGTTCTCGAAGTCTACGCCTTTCAGCTCTTTTCATTTTTTTATTACCTCACTAAGACTAATTTATCCTCGGGTCTGGTGCAGCACGTATATAACCAGCGTTTATGCTCTTCACGATCGAATGGAAAATTTTCTTCTATTACCAATACTTTTGGAAACTGGGAACCTTGAGCTGCATGCCCAGTTATTGCATAGCCATAAGTCGCTTGTCGAGGAAGAATATCTCCAATTTTGTTTCTTAATTTACCTAGTCTATATGAAACTCTCCAATCAACACAAGGATTTTCATCTAATAAAAAGTCTTTATCTAAATTAATTGAAGAATACGTGCTACCTACTTCAGGAATAAAATCGCACATGATAGTAGGTATTCTATGCCTATCATTTTGAATATAATAAGGAATATTAATATAACTATTGTATATGTTATTCACTGTTCCTATAGTGCCATTCACTAGAGCGTCACCTTCATCATTTAGATCTTCCCAATAATTTCTTTTTATAATGAGTTTTTCTCCTGGCATCAGTTCACCACTAAAACCAAGTAATGAACGTACTTGATTATTAATATTATGTCGAGTAATATTAGTTGCAGTAATTATAGTATCTGCCCATAAGAGATGTCCAGTTACAAGTTCTTTCTTAGGGGTTACTATTACTTCCTTACCTTGCATATAAGGAATTTCTTCTCCATTACGAATTTTCATAGTTAACTGAATAATTTCTGATTCAGCAGCTTGTCGCATAATCTGGTCTAAAAATACATGCGGATGAGTTAAAAGATCATGAGATTCAGTCTTATCAATCATTGGAAGCTGGCCAGGATCTCCTAGGAATAAAATAAAAACTTTATGTTTTAGAAGCATATCTATCATTGACTTAGGTACCATTGAACACTCATCTACAACTATAATTGTATAATCTAAACTCATTTTCGGTTTTCTGAAAAAACCTCCCCCTGGTCTAGGAATTGAATCATAAAGTAGGCGATGAAGTGTCATAGCATTTTTATTTCCTTTTTTACGAAGAACCTCTGCAGCTTTACCTGTAAAAGTTGCATAAGCCACCTTATCTTCCTCTACATCCAGTGCCTCTATAATAAATTTGACTAGAGTCGTTTTACCTGTACCAGCATACCCCGAAATAACAACATATTTCTCATGATTTTTATATCTAGTTAAAGCTTCAGAAAGTCCAGCTTCCTGTTTTTCTGTTAATTGCATTTTTTATTTTCCTCTTTATTTTTTCTCTATAATAATATTATAACATATTTTTTAAAAAAAGTAAAGTGAAGGTTTTTTAACCTTCACTTTTTAAAATACATAAGCCACTTTCTTTTTTATATTATAATCATTTATTAAAATTTGTGGATATTCATTTCCATTCCAAGAATTTATATTACATTTACCAATAACATCAATAGTTACAGACCCGCTGTTTGAATATAAATTATCAAATTCTTCTTGCGGCATATTAAATTTAATCATTGATACCCCATTTGGTAAGGTAATTTTAACTGTATTTGAAGCCATCATAACAATATTGTCTTTAGTAATTTCTACATTATGAACAGCTACAAGAGGTTCATCTAAATCTTTACCAATATATTTATCAAATTTAGCTATATCTATGATATCTTGACCAAACATATCTGTAGGCTCCCAAACAAAATCTACATAATATAATGGTTCATTGGGCATATCTTCTAATTGAGAATCTGTACTTTTAATAAATTCTTTTATTTTTTCGGCGGGAAGTCCTAAACCAAATGCTCCTTGGTGCCCAATTGTATAATCACAGACCTGGGTCGCTGCACATATATCTTTAAATTCTGTAATGCCAACTTTGTCACATCCACGCGCAGAACCTTGATAAGAAACTCGACCATCTTTATCTATTACTTTTGTAAGCATACAACAAGGTCGTTGATATCTAGCCATAAGTTTATTTGCAACTAATCCACGAATTTCTGCTTGAATTTGATTTGGTTCAAGAAGAAATAAAAGAACTTTATGTTCCATCATATTATTATCTTTAATAAGATGCTTTACTAATTCAATTCCCGCCTCTTCTGAACGCCCCTGTCTATTTTTTACATTAGTGCAAGTTCTTATTGCTTGGTCAACGAGTTTTTCTGTTTCTCCTAATTTATGTCCTCTTTTATTAGAAGGAATTAATTGAAATGCTTTAAATTTAAGCATTGAATTAAATACTAATTCTTTTTCTTCTAATGTTCCGCTTCGAGTTATTGCGTTAACAAAAGGAACTATATAAAAAGTTTCACCCCATGCAGTTGGTGTATCACCTAATTTAAATTTATTTTTTTGCCACATTCCATATATAAATGGATTGATAATACCATTTGGTTCTAATCCTTTAGTAATTAGGCGGCGGGTTTCATATGATTTTAAAGACATCATATCCCCTACTAAGCCCAATGCTACTAAATCAAGATATTTATCTGCATAATTATTATTCCATATTTTATCCATATATCGACAGAACTGATATACTACTCCCACACCACTCAATTCTTTGTTTGGATACTGAGGAAGCTGGCTATTAATAAGAATGCAATTAGGATATGCCTCGCCTTCAATTTCATGGTGGTCGAGAATAATAATTGCTCGTTTTTGTTCATGTAATCTTTGAAGTTCATTCCAATCATTACTTCCTGCATCTGGAATAATAACCAATTCAGCACCCATATCTTCAATCCAATCTATAGAATCTTGAAGTCCATGTTGTTTGCCTTCATGCATATACCAATGAACGTGCTCTTCTACCCAGGCGGGAGCTAGGTCATAGAGATAATTAATTAGAACTGCGGAACTTGTATACCCATCACAATCGCAGTCAACCACAATACATGTTTCCAAATTCCCGGTATAAGCTGCACGAACCGCGGCCGCCGCACATTCTAATAATTCTTTTCCAAATACCTCAGGAGGGTTAATATCATCATCTGTTAAATGTATATAATGTTTTATTTCTTCTTTTGTTTTAAAACCTCTATTTACAAATATTTGTTCTTGTGCAGATAAAAGAGAATTTGGTGAATTTATTAATTTATATCTCATACTATATCCACCTCACCAAATTTTAATCTATTGCAAACAGCAACAGGTATCCCATATATGGTTCTAAAATATTGACCTGCCTCTTTTACTTGTCTATTGAATAAATTAGAAATGTGGGCATAAGATATTTCTATCTCTGCTTCTAAGGTATGTAAAGTATGTTCATTCATAACTATATATTGTATATTGTCTAAATCAGATTTATTTAAAATATCTTTAAGAGCATTAATATCTAGTTTTTTATTAATATTAATAAGCATTATAAAAATATCCTTTCTTTAAATAATTGTAAAAATATCTCTGGGGTTCTATCTATGGGAGCATCTTTATAACCTAAAAGATTACTTTTATCAAACATAAAACTTATTTTAGTATACTTACTAAATCTTTTATGTATTCCTTTTAAATTTTTAATTAATTTATTAAATTCATCATCTCCAGGTTGTTGAAATTGTTTATCAAGAGCAATAACAATTTCTTCTACTCCTAATTGAATTAAAAGCCAAGCTTGATAATTTATAAATGAACTTCCGCAAATAGCTACTGAAAGGTCATTATTTTGTCCAAAATATGAAGCGTACTTAAGACAACTTTTTTCAGATTCAAATACGAAAGCTTTTTTCATACGAGAAATATTATCTTTACTCCAATTTAAATTATAAAGATTAAATCCCAAAGGATGATTATACATCTTCCCGCTTATTCTAGCTGGCATATATTTACCATAATTTTCAGCCTGCTCTTGTATTAAGGTTCTTTCTCTAATTCCTATTAATCGACCATTAATATCATAATGTGGAATAACTATTCCTTGACTTTTAGGATTATAACAAATATTATGAGAATCCATTATTTCTTTTTTAATTCCTTCTTGTTCCCACCCTATTAATCTAGGATGAGGAAGATTTTTTAAAAAATATCCTTCATATTCTTTTAATTCAATTTTTTGTGTTTCTATATCTATATTTTTTATTCTATCATAATTTTTAAATAAAGTCAAGTCCTCTTTAATAGATAGCTCATTTTCTTCAACAATAGCATTTGGTGAATAACCAAATTTTCTAGCTATGTAATCTATTGCTTCTGGAAGATTCCATTCACTATCTTCGCGGGGTTTAGGATGTTCTCTACTCATTACCTTGCGAGTAAGTTCAAAAATATCAAATGTAGGCTCTGCACATCCAGTATAGCAATGGAATAATCCAGTATTTTGATAATAATATAACTTATGTGAGCCCTCTCCTGCATGATTATGGCATATTGTTTGAGCTACAATAATCCCATTTTTACGAATGGGTTCTGCATTAAATTCAGTTAAAATTAATTCTATATCATCCAAAGATAAATTTTCTTTAATTTCATCTTTGTTATAAGAATATTCCATTTATAATAAAACTCCTTGTTATTAAAATGCTGAAGCATCTTGAATTCGTATTTTTAAATCTTCCATGTCTATAAGTTCATAATTCCATTTTGTTACAAATTGAGGCTCTATTCTACAAATTCCTCTGTTTGCTTTAGCCCAAAGATAAATATTTTTCCATCTACCTCGCCTATTTTTATAAACAGAAATTTTTATATCAGGCATTTCTATTCCAAGTTTTTTTACCATTGGAGCAAGGGCCTCTTTGTCTTTATTGGTTGTTTCTAGCATAATCATACCTAAATCTATTTTATCAGCAATACTTTTTGCTCCTCTTAAAAGATTTTGATCTGGAGTTTCTGATTCTGTATAATCAGCATTTAATTGTGTTGCAGACATAATAAAAATTCCATATTGATTACATAAATCTTTAAGTCTAATAGACATCATAAAAAGAATATTATCTTCTCTAAGCCTAACTCCGCCGCTCCTTTTCGTTATTTCTTCAAGAATTTTCATTGATGTATGAATATAATCAAGAAAAATGTATTTTAATCCATGTTCACGAATTCCTCTAATAATTGTATTCTCAATATCCTTTAAAGAAAAATCAGGTAATGATTCAAAATAAATTGGACTTTGTTTTAAAATTTGAGCTGCTTTTTGAACTCTCTCCCATTCCCCCGAAAAATATTCTCCATCAAGAATATGTTGCTCATCTACTCCAGAAATAAATGCAATCATCATAGTTTGAACTTCACTTAAATCTTGCTCTGTAGCAATATACATAACAGGTTCTGATTTACCAATACTAATCCATTTATTAGTTTCTAAATCATACATTTGAAAACAGCCTATATAACATACATCTGCTGCAATTGCACGAGATTTACCAACACCAGTAGCTGCAGAACGAATATAAAATTTCTTAAGTCTAGCTCCGCGAGTAACTGTATTCATATATTTTCCAAAAAGAGGGTACCCAATTTCTGGAGTTTCTTTTAATGATTCTAGGAGCTCTTCAACTCCCTCTCCAGCCTGAGTTCCACAAATTAAACTATTATCTATACATTGAGCTTTAATTTCAATGATTTTATCATCAATTAAATTTGCAATTTCTACAAGAGAAGAATTGTCTAACCATTCCTCTTGTTCTTGTTTTTTCTTACTATCAAAAATATTATCTGGGTCATAAATCCATGATAAATCCATTCCCGCCGTTTCTTGATATGCTCTAAGCAAAGACATTTTTTTCATTCTATTATAATAATATTCAAAAGTAGATAATGATGCGGTTTCCGCGCATTTTAAAATATATTCTCCACCTTTATTACTATCATATAGTGCCTTTTTCTTTGGGCGGGAAGCGAGATAGTCCTCTATTGCATTTAAATTAATTTCTGATGCACCTAATTGATGTAAATTAAAAATTGCACCAAAAACAGTTTTATGAAAATCATCTACAAAATCATTTTCATTAAAAAAATATTTATCAGTTGCATCTAATAAATTAGGATTATTATATACATTTCCTATTGTATTTGTTAAAGATGCAATATCTACATACTTACTTGTCATTACTCTACCTCATCATCTAAATTAAATAATCTTTTAGGTATTTTAATTTCTGGAGGCGGAATAACAACCTCTTTTACCTTTGTTACAAAATTTTGAATATCTTTATTTTCATTCTGTGATTGAGCTATAAATAAACTATAATAATAATTAAAAGCATCTTGATAAACAAAAGGAACAATACCTAAAGCTCCATTTGCTTTATCTATGGAATTACCTTTTACTTCAAAAAAGTAAATTAAACTTTTCATTATTCCAGAGTAAGAATAATGATTTTCAGTTGTATATATTTTAAGTTGACGTTTTATTTGTGCCCAATTAGCAGATTTGCCAAATAATTTATTAATATAATCATTTAGTTTAATTAAATCTTTATCTTCCTGTTTTTCATCTACTAATGGAACAAAATCAGTATTGTTTGGATCGCATATAGCATGTGCATATCTGCGGGCGCCGGTTCTTACTGCTTGAATCTTGTCTCGATTAAATTGTTTCCCGCATTTTGTACATATGACTAGATGAGCCATTTCTTATCAATCCTTTCTTTTCATATATAATAATTATAACATATTTTTTAATAAAAGTCAAGCGGAAGATGTATAGCACCTTCCGCTCTATGAAAATTTTATTTACTTATTTTTAATTAAATCCTGTAAATCAGTAACTACTAAACTTACAGCTTCTACTTGGTCTCTTGTAGCATCTTTCATGCGGTGCCCTTTGCCTAAATAACTTTCAATAATTTGAGAAATTCTAGGCTGCCAATATTCTTTAAATTTCTGACCATCTTCTGTTTCTGCGGTCATATCGCTAGATCCAGGAATATTTGCTACAATATCATTAAATTCCTGCATTAAAGTATCAAAATCAAGACTAGAAGTTGTATCAAGATGTACATTTTCTCTTTTATCTGTAAAAAGCTCTGCCCCATCTTCTGCCATTTGTTTATCAAGAGCATCCCCAATAGCTTTTACAAGATTATCATAACTTAAGTCGATATAATCAGGAGTATACTTAAAGCGGGAGCCAGCTTCATAGCGGGAAGTCCCTCGCATAAACATAACTACTTTTTCATTACCAGATTCATCTGTTACTGAACGAGTATACCCAATAATATCACACATTCTAGCTAAAACATTATTTGCTCTTTTGTCAAGTGTAGGAACAATTTTATTATACTGTTTTCCACTTTCATCTGTAAAAGTTTTATCTGTTTCATGAGAAATAACTACAAGACCATATCCCATCTGGACAATCTGACGAAGACTTTCATCAAATTCTTTCTCTACAAGCCCATAGCCTTTACCATATCCAATATCAGAAATAGTATCAGCATTATTATTTGCACAGATATACTTACTACAATAATCATAAGCAATGTCTGCGGTATCTATAATAATTGTTTCAAACATCTGTTTAGCTTTTTCTTCTTTTAACTGACGAAGAACCTGTTTAAATTCAGACCAGCTATTAATAGGCTGAGCCATTGCTCCAGGAATAGCAGAATAACCCTTTTCAAAAGCTAAAAGAAAATGCTTAGGGAACTTAACTGCAGTGGTAGTTTTACCAGTTTTCCATCCTCCATAAAGGAATACTGAATATCCTCTCATATCTCGGCTAACCTGGTGAGGAGCTACACTAAAAATATCTATTGAACCCATTATACTAAATCTCCTTTTAAAAAATTCTAAACTAATTTTAAAATCTTGATTGCGATCAAAATCGCCCCACTAAACTAATTCTTTATTAATTTAAAACATAGAGGAGAAAACCCCTCTATGCTATTTATTTAAATTAATTAGAAATTAAATCCACCAGCTGCAGCGGGTGCAGAAGCTACACTAGAAGCACTTCCCGCATTCTTACTTGCCTGATATTCATCCTGTCTCTTCTTTACATCAGCAAGATAAACTTCTCTATCAGCCATAGCCTTCTTTACTTCATCGAGAGTAATACCATTTTCACTATCGCCAATTTCATAAACAGCATCGGGCTTTGATGTTCCAGTAATGACCCATTCACGAATAGTTCTTGTATACTCTTTTACTGCAGGCTCACCAAAAGCGGACTCTTCTTCTGTACGAGTTACGATTGTCTGGCTATTGATATTACCCCAAACCTTTGTAAATACAAGATTCTGAGGAGATACATCAAGAGATTCAAAATATTTCATACCACCTTCAGATTTAACAATAAATTCAACAGGAAGAATTGCATTATTAAATGCAAATACAGCGCCCTTAAGAACTACATAATCTTTTTCAATATGTCTTTCTTCATCTGCTTCAACGTGTTTTACTCCATTAATAAGCATATCCATTTCAAATTTATTACGCTCATCATCAAGAGAAGAAACAATAGTTACAAACCCACCATTGCATCTCTTTGCTGAAACAAGAGTTTCTTCACCATTCCTATTTGTATAGAAATCATTAAGAGCAAGCGCGGTATCAACCTTTACCATCATAGCAGAATCCTTACCATCAGCAAGAATAGTCTTACCATTATCAATAATATTCTTTAAAGCAGAATAAGTAGAATTTACCTTACCAGTCTTAGTTGTAGGCTGTACAAATGTAAAATTAACTGTAATAATATTAAGGCAATCATCATCAGTTGCTACATCAAGAGTTCCACCAATATACTCTTTACCAAAATTATCAGAGGCGGAGTTCTGTACTGTTTTTACTGCAAGTGAATGATCATAAACTCTTCCACAAACTTTAATTCTGTTTAATGCTTTTCTCATTTTTTGTCCTCATTCTTTCTTTTGTAATTTTTATTTTTAAACTATAATAATATTATATCAAAAATTTTGAAAAAAGTCAAGATATTATACTTCTTCAAGACTAGTCTCTGCGCCCTTTTGAGTTAAGCTATAAATAACAGGATTTTCACCTATTTTTTCTACATAACCATCTGTAACCAATTTTCTTAATGCACCAGACACAGTTCTTGAAGAAATACCAAGACCTTCTCCAATATTTTTTGCTTTAAAAAGATTATTATATAAATCTTTATTGCTCTGAATATATTTTAAAACTATTTTACCATTATTAGTAAATGCAGGCTTTTCTTTATCTCCTGTTGCATTTAATCCATTCCAATAATCAAGAGCATCCTGAGAGAAAACTTTTTCAGGTGCATCTCCAGTTAAAGCTAATACTTCATTAATAAAAATTTCTTTTTTACTCATTATTTTTCTCCTACTAAAATATTAAAACATTTTTACTTTTCATCTTATATTTTTATTATATCATAATTTTTATTAATTGTCAAATAGTAGAAGCTCATTGGCATAGGGAAGTGCGGAGGCCCAGTCTATAAACTGTTTCCACTCAGATAATTTATGTCCCTTTCGCCAATGTATAATATTACGAAGGACTGCATAATTAGCTGTCCACGTTCTAGTCTGAAGCCAAGACTCTGGAAGTATACGAATAAGCTCTTTCCAATATTTCATATCTTTAGTTTCAAGATATCTTTGACGGAGTGTCTCACAATAGCAGATAATGTTGTCCCACATATCATCTACATAATCATCAATATTATAAGGTTCTCTATCATATAATTTAAGATTACCATTATAATCATCCATTTCAAAACACTCTTTTGTTATTGGTGTAGATGCTAACTTATGCATAGTTGAAGTAGAATTGGCTGTAGTCCCAATCTTATAAGTATCTAGCTCTTTCCAAAGATAGAGCGGAGCTGTAATATCAACAGACACAAAAATTTGACGAAGAAATTTATCATTAGGACTTCCCGCCTTAATCATTCTTTGAGCCAAATCCATATCATTAGGACCTATACCAAGAAATTTTGCATTCTGGCTATCTATTTCTATAGCCTGATTCCCGCAAAGAGCTTCATTTGTAGGCGTATCATCATACCATAAAGTATCTCCTTTAGCATAGCTCTCAAATGGATGGCGGAGTCCGTGAAATGCATTCTCCCAGTTATATGTTGCTGTTCGTTCAAATTTCATTTTATACAAGCTCCTTTAAAATTTCATCTACAAAGCCTTCTGTAATACCATCTTCAGCAGTATACCAAATATCGTCTTTGCGAATATCCTGATATTGTGCTTCTGTAATATTTGTATTTGCCAAAGTTATTTCCTTAAGATGATTAAGCATTCTTTTATAAAAAGCGGTATAGTTTTCAAATTGCCCACTTGTTCCACCATTTTGTGTTGAACCTTCATGGAATAAGAATGAAGCATGAGGATACGCAAATCGCTTATGCCCAGAAATGAAAGTAAAAAATCCACCTGAGTATGCGCATCCAACAGCAATAGTCCAAACTGGTGTTTTACTCATTTTAATGGCATCAATAATGGTAAAAGTATCTGTTAAAGAACCGCCGCAAGAATCAATATAAATTTTAATTGGTTTTCTTTCATTTACAGGTATATTGTGATCATCATCATATTGATTCCAAAATCTAATATATCCATCAATAGAAGAACCTGTCCCAGATTTAATATCATAAAGATATACTTCTCTATGAAGCGCACCATCTAAATTAAGAACATCTTCAAATGTTTTTGTATCTTCTTTTAAATTTTCTGAAAGTATGTCTAATAAATCATCCAAAGGGATTTCAAATTTTTGTGTATCATAATCAACCATTATATTTTCTCCTTTTATCTTGAATTTCCTTGAGTTTTATTATAACCAAAATTTTTTGCATCATATAAATCTATATAATATTTTTCTTTTTCATCTAATAGGGCGGGAGGCACTTCTTCTAAAATCTCCCATGAAAAATTCCATATTCCATATTCTTGCATTGCTTGGTATAGCTTATTTCCTGCAGGAGTATCTATATGTAAACCGCATTTAGCGTGATCTTTCCAGCGGGAAGCCAGATCTATGGCTTGCCCAATATAACACTCTTTTGTTTTAATATTAGTTATTTTATAAATTCCACTTTTAACAGTAGTGCCTATAACTTGATTGCAAAGAGTTGTCATAGGAGTTCTAAAAAACGTTTGCCAAATCAACATCCATAAAATTCTAGGTTTAGAAAGCTTTGGAGCAACCGCCTCTAATACACCAATATCTTTAATATCTGATTCTGGAATAGTTAAACAATAGAAAGAAAGCTTTTCTTCTATTTCTTTTTCTCTTGTTTGAGCTTGTATGGCGGCAGTTCGTGTAGCTTTTATCTGGGTAAGATCTTTTTGAACTCTATCTAATTCTTGCAATAATTCTAACTGTCTATTAGCATATGCAGTTTCTAATGCATCTTTATATTGGTTATATTCTTCTTCACATTCATTATATTGCTTATCAAGGACTTCACAATAATTTTCAAAAGCTTTTTTAGATAATTCCTCTTTTGCTTTTGTAGAAGAATTAATTGTAGATTGAATTTCTTTCAATCTTTCTTTATCTTTTTCAATAGCATTATTTAAAATAACTTTAGTCATCGATAAACTATCATAATTATTTTTTAAAGCTATTGTTTCTTCTCTTAATTCTTTATTTTTATTTTCTATTTCTTCATTTTGCTTAATAATACTATTATTAATTTGTTTTGTATGTTTTAAAGAATAAAGAGAATAAATAAATAATAATATACCAATGATTAATAGTATAATATTTAATATTAGCATATTATACAACTCCTTTTATATCCAGTTAAAAAATAAGGAGAGGTATTTCCTCTCCTTACACCAATATTTAATTGTCAAAATAAAAATTTATTACTCAGCCTTAGCTGCAGCCTGCTCAGCCTCATAAGCTGCAACAACTGCGTCATGGTCATAAGCCTTACCAGCCTCAGTCAACTTAATAAGCTTGATGGGCTTTGTGGTTCCATCTTCCATCTCGATCTCAGCGGGAACTCTCTCTACAAGGTTCTTATTTCTAATAAGACCAGCGGTTACAACGCCATCAACTGTTTTCTTCTCCATACCAAGTGCTTCAGCAATATCAGCTGCGGTAAGATTTGCATCCTCATTAGCCTTAAGATAATCAAGTACTGTTAATGATTTCTCAGATACAGGTTTCATAATTTTTTGTTCTCCTTTGTTTCATACAATTTTTTTATTATTTTTAAACTACTATTATATAAAAGTAAGTATATAAAATATATCTACCTTTTATACATATATTATAACAAAAATTTTTATATTTTGCAAGTTAATGTCCGATTCAGTCTAAAATATAAAAATTTTTATTTCCTTTAACTTATATATATATTATACTAAAAATTTTACTTTTTTGCAAGTAGTGGATGATTAATCTCTCATTAAAAGATACTGTTCTTCGCTAATAATTGGAATACCTAGTTCTTTAGCTTTTTTATTCTTGCTTGAAGTAGAATTAATATCGTTATTAATTAAATAATCAGTTTTTGATGATATTGAACTAGCTACTTTCCCGCCGAGAGACTCAATTTCTGCTTTCAATTCATCTCGGTTTTTATAATTTATTACTTTGCCAGTAATAACAAAAGTTTTATCTTTAATTGCAGCGGTTAGGGCAACTTCAGACTGAATCTCTGGCTGTATGAAGTCTAATATTCCCGCACATTCATCCGCCTCAGTATAATTAAAATTGTTAATTGCTTTACTTATTTCTGGACCAAATCCTTCAAATTCAGTCCAATTTCCGCCAATAGCCGCTTTAAATTCTTCCCAAGTGGGATAGTATTTAACGATTTCTTTGGCGACCGCTTTTCCGACGAGAGGAATCCCAATAGCCGATATAAATGATTCAAGCTTTGGGTGTCGCCCCTCCGCATTAATGGCATCCAATATTTTATTAACTGAAGCTTTTCCAAATCCTGATTTAGATTCCCACTCAGTTCTATATTGTTCGAGATTATAAATGTCATTAAGTTCATTAATCCATCCCCAATCTATAAGTTTACTAATAGTAGCTTTAGATATTCCTTTTACATTTAAACCTTTAATACCTAGAAAATGATCTACACGATTCAGGAGTTTTCCCTCGCAAGACAGATTCCCGCATATTACATTATAAACTCCACTATCACTTTGAACTATTTTTGTAGGTTCGCCACATATAGGACAAGTAGTACAAATTCCATTATCTAAAATATGGTCATGGAAAATATCATTCTTATTTGCTCTTGTTATTTGCGGAATAATCATATTCATCTTTGCCACCCAGATTTTTTGATTTTGTTCTGGATATCTACCTAATGTATCTCTTAATACAGACAAATTATGCAAAGATGCACGCTCTATGATAGTACCATCTATATCAATAGGTTTAAATATAGCAACTGGAGTAAGAACTCCTGTTCTACCCATAGACCATTCTATATCAAGAAGTTCTGTTTCATAATCCTCATCATAAAATTTGTAAGCTAGTGCTGAATTAAAGTGATGCTCAGTTCTTCCACATGATTCACAATATTTTTTACTTTCAAACTTAAATACATAGCCATCAATAGGACAAACACTATAAGGATATTCATTTCTCATTTCATCCAATATTTTTATTGCATCTTCTATTGTTTCCGCATCTCCAACTCTAGGAACTGTATCAAAACCCCAATCATCGAGTTGCTCCAACCTACGAAAATTAAAATCTATATCATTACAACCTTTAATTAAATCCCATGCAATAAATGATAATTTACGAGCTGCGCACTCTTTGCTAGACAGTTGTCTAATAGAGCCTGCCGCCATATTTCTAGGATTTGCAAAGATATTTTTAAATTCTGTATTAAAAGTATCTAAATCACAAATAATTTCACCATCAACAATAGTGAGTTCTAGATTAGGAATAGATTTAGGAATATTTGATATTACCATTGCATTATGAGTTACATCCTCTCCCTCAACACCATTACCTCTTGTTGATGCCTGAATTAAATTACCATTAGAATAAATTAAACGAGCTGATAATCCGTCAAGTTTAAACATACCAAACCAATCATGTTCTTTAACAAAAGAAGAAACAATATCAATATCTTTTGTTTTATCAAGGCTTAGCATAGGCGGTTGGTCATGGATTACTTTATCTAATTTTGATTTAACTGTATAACTAATAGACTGAGTTGGCGAATCTGGATAAATAATTCCAGTTTGCTGCTCAAGATTAATTAACTGAAAATAAAGATTATCCCATTCTTTATCAGAAATCTGCGGGGTTCCTTTATCATATAATTTAGTAAAGTAATTTAATTTATCTATCAATCCTCTTATATCTTTTGTTGTTTGGTCCATTTAACATTTCCTCTTTTATTATATAATAATTATATCATAATTTTTTTAAAATGTCAATAGATAAAATTAAAAGGCTAGATTTATTTTATCTAACCTTTTAATTTTTAACTCTCTTTAAAAATTATATTAAAAATTTTTGAGTTTGTCAAGGGTATTCCTTTTAAAGTTTAGTTATTGAATTAACTAAATTATTTTTAACAATAATACTTCCTTGTGAAGGTTTTGTTTGAAGTGGAACATCTTTTGCGGAAATGCATATAGATGATTTAGTTCCACTTACAAGAATATTATCTTCATCAGATAACATTGCAGCACCAACAATCCTTACTCCAGGATCAAGTTTATAACAAGTAGTACCTTTGCCGCCTCTTCCCTGAAGCGGGAAGTCTGCTAAATTAAGTTTTTTACCCATTCCCCCAGAAGTGAATAACCCTACTGTATCAGTATCTTTATGTACTGGAAGCGCAGTTACTACTTCATCATTATCATTAAGTTTAATTCCAACTACACCTGTCGCAGTTCTACCAATGGCTCCAATTTCTTTTGTTCCAAATTTAATACTCATACCATTTTTAGTAATGATAATTATATCTTCATCATCTTGAAATGACACCTTAGCTACTGAATCCCCATCTTTAAGCTTTAGAGCAGCAATTCCTGCATTTTTCTTTGCACCAAGATATTCACTTAAGAAACTCTTTTTAATAATACCTTGTTTAGTTATAAAAATTGCAAATTGAGGAAGCTTTTGTCTATGAAGTGAAGTAACGGCAATTACTTTTTCATTAGACTCAAGTTTTACTAAACTATTGATTGGTACTCCTTTTGTTGTATTAGTTCCATCAGGAATATTATCGACAATAGTTCGATACATCTTCCCCGTTTGAGTAAAGAACATCATATAATCAACTGTATTTGTCTTAATAGCTGACATAATTGCATCATCAGTTGATTTAACACCAATTCCGCCACGTTTCTGCACTTTAAAATTAGATACAGGGACTTTTTTAATTAATCCAGATTCTGTTGTAACTACTACTACATCAATAGGAACAACTTCAGCAATTTCTTTTTCCTCTGGTTTAATATCAATTTGAGTTAATTCAGTTTTTCTTCCTTCTTTACCATATTTTTTTACAAAAGAATTAAATCTATTAAGATAAATTTCTTTTTGTTTATCAATATTTTTAATTATTTCTTCACATTTTGCTATTGTTGAAGTTAGTTCTGTTTTTTCTTCATTAAGTTCAATCTTCTCCAAATGAGCTAATCGACCTAATTTCATATCTACGATAGCTTTAGCTTGTCGTTCTGTAAAATTATATTTTTTAATAAGATTTTGGCAAGCGGTAGCGGCACTTTCACTAGCCTTAATTAAAGCAATAATATTATCAATATTCTCTAATGCTTTTATAAGACCTTCTACAATTTCAAGTCTATCTTTTGCTTTTGCTAAATCAAATTCATGTTCTCTTTTAATGCAATCATAATTATGCTGAAGGTAAATATCGAGATATTGTTTAAGATTTAATAACTCAGGTGTTTTACCTACAAGAGCATACTGATTAGCAGAATATGATTTTTGAAAACTTGTTTTTCTGTATAACTGAGTAAGAACTGATGCTGGACTTTCATCACATTCAATTTCAATTAAAAGTTTTTTCTTATCACTTTTATTTAAAATATTTGAGATGCCATTTAATTCATCTTTTTCAATCAATTCTTTTATTTGAGCAATAAAAGGTTCAACATAAACCTGATAAGGAATTTCTGTTATCAGAATATTTTTTCCTTTTATTTCAGCTCTGCCTCTTAAAATAACTTTTCCCTTACCTGTTTTATAGATTGCGGGAAGGTCATTTTTATTAATAATAATTCCGCCAGAAGGAAAACTAGGGGCGATATCTGAATAGTCAATCTCTCCAGTAGTAAGATAATTATTAATAATTCTAGCTACATCAGAAAGACTATGGGTTAACCAAACATTTGCAATAGTTGAGCCAATACCTTGACAACCATTTACCATAAGTCTAGGAAGTAATGCAGGAAATACCTGGGGCCATTCATCATCTTCACTAAAGTTTTTAATCATAGGAACATTATGTTTTTTAATTCCTTCTAACATCCCTTCTTCAGTAACTTTAGCAAGGCGGGCTTCGGTATATCTACTTGCTGCAGGCTCCCCGCTAATTTGAATAGAACCATTGGCACCATGCCAATCTACTTCAGGAATATTATTAATCCAAGGCTGAGACATTCTAGCAAATGTTTCATAAATGGCAGTATCACCATGCGGCCACCAACTTGCTATAACTCCACCAGAGATTTTTGCAGATTTTACATGGGGTTTATTACTTAAATAACCTTTTGTAAACATTTCCCAAAGACAGGCTCTTTGACCTGGTTTTAAACCATCTCGTGCATCCGCAAATGCTCGCTGACAGTTGGCTTCAAAACTAAAATCAAGAAAGTTTTGACCTAATTCTTTTGTTATATCCATATTAGTCACAATCATTTGCCTCCTCTGCATGTTGTAATAAGTAAGCTCGTCTAGGCGGTACACTAGGTCCAAGCAAAGTTTCAATTAATACAGCAGCTTGCTTTTCATCTTCTACTGTTAACTGAGCAATGTTTCTTGTGGCGGGATCGAGCAATGCTTCATTAAGCTCGTCTGAATCCTGTTCACCAAGACCCTTATTTCTATTAACCTGGAATTTTTCTCCTTGATGCTGTGTTTTATATTCATCGAGTGCAGTTGCATCTTTTAAATAAATATATTCATTTTTCTTTGTTGTAATTCTAAACAAAGGTGGCATAGTTGTATATATATGTCCATTGAGAATTAACTCTGGACACAACCACCAAAACATTTCAATTAAAAGGTTTCTAATACTGGCTCCATCGGGGTCAGCATCTGCGCAAAGAAGAATTTTTCCATACCTAAGTTTTTTTGTATCATAAATAAGTTTTTTTGTTACTGGATTTAATTCTAGTCCAATTGCTTTAATAAGATTTACAACTTCTTGATTAGCAAAGATTTTTTCACTTGAATTTTTATATGCAGCAATAATTTTTCCTCGGATTGGAAATACTGCATGAATTTCTGAATCTCTTGCTTCTACAAGTCCAGAAGCCGCTGAATCACCTTCCGCGATTAAAAGCTCACATTTAGCTCTATCTTTGCCCCAACAATCAACAAGTTTTGTAGGCATATTAAGAAGCTGTTTCTTTTTATCTTTTGGTTTAACTTCACGAGCTGCATCTCTAGCTTTCTTAGCTGCTTCTCTAGCTTTACGAGCGGAAATCGCCTTATCAAAGATTATCTTAATATCTTTCTCATTATAACTCAACCAAGTCTGGATATTTTCAGCTAATACTCCAGTGAATGGTGTCATATCAAGTTTGACTATACGACTTTTTGTCTGGGCATCGTATGATATACCAGGAGCTGTAATATTAAATGCAACTAGCATTCCCTCCTGTATATCCGATCCCTCGAGATTACTATCTTTGTCTTTAAGCCAGCCTTTTTCTTTAAAAAATTTATTAAATTCTCTAGTTATAAGAGATTTAATCTGAGTTATATGAGGTCCACTATCTGTTTCACCTGTGTTAACATAACTAATCATATTAAGTGAATAGTTAGTTGTATATGTCAATACAAAGTCAAGTTTATTTTTACCTTCCGCAAAGTTAATATTTAATCTATTATTAATTATTTCATTATCTTTTGCAATATCATTAACAAGATCGTTCAATCCATTCTCTGAATAATAAGTAATTTTATCTTTTTCATTATGGGTTAAATTAATTGTTAATCCTTTACAAAGACAAGTTAATACATGAAATAATTTCTTAATTCTATCTACATCAATCTGTGGATGATTAAAAAACTGCGGATCTGGAGTCCAATCTACAATAGTGCCAGTATGAGCCTCTCCCTGTTTTCCTACATCTCTTCTATTGAAAATACCATCAATAAAAAGAACACGTTCTATCTGTCCATCTCTATAAGTATTTACTACAAGTCTTTTAGATAAGAAATTTGTTAACTTAGAACCAATACCATTAAGACCTAATGCAGTTCCTTCATAAACTCCATCATCTGTAAATTTACCTGAAGTATTTAATACATCAAAAGAAGCTTGAAGAACAGTTTCTCCATCTTCACGTATAACATTAACAGGAAATCCCTGTGCAAAATCTTCTACTCTGCATGAACCATCATCTTGATAATCTACGTTAATTATATTTCCATGTCCTACACTCCACTCATCTATTGCATTAGATACAATTTCTATCAATAATTGAGTACTATACTCAGTGCTACCCGCGTAGACTCCAGGCCTAAGTCTAGTAAAGTCACGAGGTGAGAGTGACTGTATGGAATCTTCATTATATAATTTTCCCATATTTTTTTCCTTTCTTTTCATTCTTATATATATTATAACATAAAATTTTTAAAAAGTCAACATTTATCCTTCTGTAACTAAGCTCTTTTGAATTCTATTGCCATTATTTTAAATTACATAGTATTTTTTACATATAATTAATAAAAATGGGCATAAAAAAAAGAGTGGATAAAAATCCACTCTAAATTTTTATAGTATATTCTAAGCAAATATATCCTACACCAGATTTAAGCTTTCCCCATCCATTTTCCTCTCCAACAATAGTATAAACAGATGGTTTATGCACAGTTGTTACTACAGGATAATTAGTTCCAGGTCCCTTTCTTACATTTAATGTTTCTGTATTAATTCTTACCAAATATGGAGTAAATATATTTGAATTTGACTCAATTCTTACATAACTTGGATCAGCCAAATAAATCCAGCCCGCTCCAGATTTTAGCCTTCCCCAATCTCCAGAAACCTCAACAATAGTAAAGATACCTTTACCTGTGTATTTACCTGTTACAGCTCCATTAGGAGAGGTTCTAATATTTAAATTATCTATTAATACATCTACTAAGAAAGGCGGATTTGGATATGAAGCGGCGGGTGCTGGTGTCGGAGTAGGAATGACAGGATTCGGAGATCCCCCTAGCCGCTTATTAACTTCATTTTCAATATATTTAAATTTGCTTTTTAAATATGGTCCTGGACATGCTGTAGCTTGAAACATGCAATGCATAGTCAAATTGCCTGTTTTATCTCCTGTATAATTAAGTTGTTTAATTCCATTTCTTTTACATATATCTACGCAAAGATTGATTAATGATTCTAAAGCTTTGTCTGAAACATGCCAGTCAGGAGCTCCGCCATCATTAGCGACTTCTATTGTTACTGCAACGTAGTCATTATCAGCATTTCCAGAAGTCCATGCTCTATTTTTTTCTTCCACATATAATCCAATTCGTCCATCGGTTCCTATCCCATAATTACTAGATCCTTTTCTATTAGGATTAGCAAAAATTTCTCCACATCTTTCTATTGTAATATTCCCTGCCATATGATGTGGTGTTATTTTAAGGATTTTTGTTCCTCTATTAGAACGAGGATTATAATTAGGACTTAAATTTGTATAGCAAATTAAAGAACTATTTGTAAAACCAGTTGGTTGAACTGGTTCTGGATTTAACATTGCATCATATTTAGTTAAATTCCATTTATCTACCACTGCCATTATATTATCAACATAATTAATTGAACTAGCATATCCAGCATTTTTTAAAGCTTGTAGATAATCTCTAGGATTAGTTGCTGTTTTTGCAGTGGTATACCTAGAAATATTAATAAATTGATAATAGCCTTCGACTCCAGCGTCCATATTAGGAAAACTATACCAAATAAAAGTTTTTTCTATATAAGAACCATCTGGAAGTTGTTCCTTGCTTTTACTTTCAAAAGTTCCATTACTAGTAGTAACTCTATTTGGTCTATATTTAAGACCATAATAGTTATTATGTTGTGCTTTATCAGATGTTCCATAGGCAGATTCTAAGCAAGCTTGACCGATTGCCGCAGAAACTATGTTATATCCATATTTTTTTGCATATTTAATATGCAAAGGAGCTATTTTATCTATAAACTCTTGATTAGTCAATTATATTCCTCCTTTTTATCCAACTCCATTATCATTAGATTTATTTTGGATTCCAGTCATAGCTAAATCATAGATAATGCCACCTTCAGTATTTTCAGCTTTAGATTTATTAGAATACACACCATAGCTGATAGTTTGACCTATAATAATTCCAATTAAAGCAACTAAAGGAGATAAATCAGGAGGTACACCTAATGAAAAAGCTAATTTAAAAGAACTATATGTTACCCAGCCGACTCCAAGTTCTAAAATGACTGAATTAATAAATAAAAATATTAAGAACTTTTTTGCTGATGGTAATTTATTTTCTTTCCTTTTATTTCTTATTTCAGTTCGCTCTTTTTCTATTTTAGCTTCTCTTTCTAAAATAACTTTTTCTGCTTCCCATTGTTTTAGTTTTACTTTAGAAATTTGATTTTTTTGAGCTAAACTTTTTTGTCCAAAAAGGAGTTTCAATATTTTAAAAGTCATATTTATTTCTCATCTCCTTCCAATAAAAAAAGACTCAAGGTTAGAACCTTGAGTCTTAATTTCTACATTTGCTCTGCTATTCTAGCAATTTGACTTCTATATATATTAACTAGGGTTGTTTCTCCATAAAAATCTTGACCACGAAATACTTGAGATACTCTACGCAAGCCATTATTAGATCCATTATATTCTGACATATCTACTTGACTTTCAGTATCTCCATCAAGAATTACAACACTATCTTCTCCAGTTCTTTGAAGCATAAGTTTCATCATATCAATAGTGGTATTTTGACTTTCAGTTACGTATACTCCAGCTCTCATACCGTTTAAATCTAATCCTCGGATATCTGAACAAGGTAAAATCATTAAAGTACCTTCATCTGTCATTTTTTCTACTTCGGTGATACTACCAAATTTTGTAATTAAAAAATTACCAATTTGACTATCTAAAAGTTTCTCTAATCTAGAGCCCGGATAATATCCTAATTTAGCAGCACCGCGCACTGCAACTGTATTTGCTAAAATGACAATTCTATCAATTTTTCCTTTATCCAATAAACTCATTAAATAGCTCATAGCTAGATACGATTTTCCACTTCCCGCTGGACCCCGAAGTACAATTATTTGATTTGAAACTAATGAATCAATAGCAATAGTTTGATATATATCATTATTGTAAGGTTTTAACTTACCAAACATCATACTTTCTATATTATGATATCCTACTTTTTGATAATGATCTTCTACCCATTTATATTTGTCAGTAATTTCATTATTGAATTCAATTAACAAATATTGATTTGTTAAAAGATTATATTTATTTTCATTTTCAGGCATTACATGCTCGTAAAAATTAGCCAATTCTCTCTCGGACATAGAAATTGTTTTATAACCAGTATATTTATCATTTTCTTGTCTAACATATTCAGTTTTTAATCCAACACATTCAGCTATTTTTTTACAAGCTAAATCTTCAGTAACGAAAATTCCTGTATGTTCACAGTTTCTTTTGATAAAAGCTTCTCTAGCGCACAAAATAATTTTGCTATCATCAGATAATGGAAGATTTAATACTTTTAATTCATCATCTAAATATGTTTTATATATTTCAATTTCATATTTATCTTCGTTATCTGCAAGAAGATTTAAAACTTGTCTTGCTGCCCACTTAGTTTCTTCATCTTTTGTTCTAGATGTTTTTATTGATTCTAATTCATTTAATGAGATACTTGAAATTATAAAGGGCTCTTTTAAAATTTCATTTTGAAGAATAAGTAGACTATTTGTATCATAAAACTTCATGTGAATAATCAATCCACCTTTCTTAGAATATGTTTCTATTTATATATGAAAAAAGGATAATATTACTTATCCTCTTTTGACATATTTTTTTTATTGCGGATTGAATTAAGTAAAAACTCTCGTCTTCCAATAAAATTGTCAGATTCTTGTAATAATGCATTGATTTCGTCAGTTAAATCATTTACTTTTTTAATTCTTCGATTTAATTGTCGATATATTGCTTTAGCGGTGGGTGAATCTTTGTCAAAATTTTTATATCCTCCACAAGCTTTAACAAAATCAATTGCTTCATCTGATTTCTGTTTAGCAAGCTTTCTTTCATATTTAAGAGCATTTATAGTTGCGCGGAGTTCAGCCAAGGTGCATCCAGTAAGTTCAGATTCTTTATCTAAATCATCTGGATGTAAACGCGCACAACCAATAAAAGTTTTTCCTAAATGCTCCATATATACTAAAGATTTGCCTGTTTCTTTATTGTATTTATAACCTATAAAGTTCACTTTTTCTTCTCCTCATATTTTTCTATATCTTTAATAATATCATCCAAAAGAATTGGAGTATTATTATGTGCATCTAGTTCAACGTGATAAATAACTCCTTTGTCCATATCTTTAAACCTGTCTTGAGTATGACAATGACCACAGATATTAATCACCTTTCTACGGAGCGGTTTATCGTCATCGAAGTTAGAGCAAAGAGTTGGATAATGTGAGAGATAAAATGTATATCCTCCATATTTTAAAATTTGAGCTAATCCATAAAAAAGAATATTGGGTCTAATATTAACGTATTCTTGGATTCGATTATCCGTATCATGATTTCCACGTATAATATTTATTTTTCCAGCTAATTGATTCATACAATGAATTCCATGTACATTATCATTAAGCATTAAATCACCAAGAAGCCAAACTTCATCATCCCAATTTACAACAGAATTCCAATTTTCAATTATTGCTTTATCATGCTCTTCGATTGAATTAAAGCCACGAGGACCCCAGAGAAATTCTTTATTATGCCCGAAATGGAGATCTGAGGTTAGAAAAATCCTTCTCATTATTATCACTTCCTTTTTCTTTTACTATATATTTTCCATTTTCATAAATATAAACTTTATTAAAACCTTCCTCTAAAGTGGGAGGCGTTAAAGTAAGATACATATTTTTAATAGAATCTTCAGGCACTAATGCTCTTCCCGCTCTATGAGAATTTCTTTCAAGAGCGGTTTCAAGATTTACTTTTATAAATAAAGCATCTATTTCAATATCTTTTAATGAAGTACCAAGTGCATTTAAAAGTTTTCTTCTTGAATTTTCATTTAAATGAGTAGCATCAGCAATAGTTACTTCATTTTCAATCAAACCTTTTTTAATTTCTTCAATAAAAATATTAAACACCTGTTTTTCTTTAGAAAAGTATCCCTCTCCTTCTTTCAAAAGAGAAAAACGAATTTTATCTCTAGATACAACTTTTGTAGTTTTAGATATTGAATCTTTATGAGTTTTTACCCATGTGCTCTTTCCACAAGCCGGGATTCCACAAAGAATAATTAATTTATGCTTTATTTCTTTCATTGTTTATTTTACTCCTAAACTCACTTAATGTTAAAATCCTATTTCCATCTTCATCAAAATTATGATTATTAAATTCTAAAAGAAAATCTTCATAAGTATATCCAGACCATGGGCGGCATTCAGCATGATTTGTCTCCATTTTACAATTTAAACAATATAATTTTTTTAAATGTCCTGCTTCTCGTTCTGCACCTTTTTTCCTAGCTATAGGAATGCCCCTCCTGCTACACTTAACACAATAAAATTCATTATCTACAATTAATTTACTTCCCATACATTAAAAAATCATCTCCTTTTTATTTTTTCTTATAATAATATTATAACATATTTTTTATAAAAAATAAAGAGTTAATTATTTGTTTTAAAATATTGACAAAATGAATCAAACTCAAGTGCGGATTCTGGATAAATTACTACGGCGCCCTGACTCATATCAAGAGAAAGAACTCCAAGTAAAGATTTACCATCCACTGCAAATTTTCCTCTCTTTACGATAATATCTCCATCAATCTGGCTAGCTTTATCTACAAAAAGATAGAGATCTGATATATTTTCAATTTTAATTTCTGTAAATTTAGTCATATTATTTCTCCTTTATTCCCAAATATTTAATTCGGTCAAGAACTTCGTCTTTTATTTTTTCATCTGAATATAAATAATTATATAATTGAAATTCTTCTTTACTATTGGTTCTTTCTGACAATACTTTTCTAGCATAATCTAAATCTATATCAATAGTAAGAGTAATTATATTTTTCTTTTTAGGAGAGGTGTAAGAATTATTTGAATTAATTAATTGAAACATTGTATTTATATTGTTAATTTTGTTCACCATCTTTTTTCTCCAATTTAATACAGATTTTATAAACTAAAAAATTCATAAAATTAATAACTATATCAAAATAAGCATAGACACAAAAATATAAAATTGTTCTTTCTTTTGTTGCCAATGTGTTTGTTAAATAACAAAATATATAAGCAAGAATAAACATAAATATTTTTCCTTTTATTATATATTATAACATAAATTTTTATAAATGTCAAGGCGGGAGTTGGCTCTAGACCGATTCCCGCCTAATTAGATTACTGATGATATTTTACAAGGAAGGCAGGATCAACGCATTTAAAGCTATCCTTACCATCCACAGTTCTAAATACAATACCTTCTTTCATTTCGCCGTCAATAGCAGAACCCGCACTATGAACAAACTCACGAAGTTCATCTACAGTAGAAGGAAGTGTCATACCTTCTGATATAATAGGTACAACAGGGATACCTAAAGGTTCAAGAGCATCTCTCATTTCAAGAGTTCCAACCCTACCGCAATCGGAATAAAGTAAATTAAACGCCCTTATTTCCTGATCTTTCATTCCATAGTCTCGTTTTTGGACGTTTTGCCCAAAAGTTTCTGCCTGAACTGCGACCCATTCAGCGGAAGGTCTATTTTCAAGAAGTTTCTGAAGAGCTTCTTTAACATTATACTTTTCGCTCATTTTAATATATACATTTGAACCAATTGTATCAGAATAATAATTCCTTTCTGCTCTTGCAGGGGTATCAAAAATTACATTTCTGCTACATACAAGATATTCTCCCTTTTTAAGCCCTCTAGATCTGGACATATAGAAAGTAGTACTAGTTCCATCAATTTTTTCTGTAGCTATCCAGATTTTTGAGCCATCTTCAAGTGTCCAGGTTCTATTCTCGATTCTCTCTTCATCTGTCTTCGGAACTCCTTCAATCCAGCTACGAGAATCTTTTTTCTTACCCCAAAGGAAGATAAAAAACTGACGAAGGAATTTATTTTTCTTTATAACTCTACCATATTTTTTAGCAAAATAAGGATGTCTAGCTAAAACCGCATTAATTTTAGCATCGGGATTAGATTTAGCTTTTCTCTTGTTATCTTCGGCTACGGCATAAGTTACACCAAGTTTTTCAGTAAGAAAATCGCCATTTTTATAATCTACATTCTCTTTAAAGAAAGAATCTTTTCCAAAATGAAGATAAAACTGACCATCTCCATCCTGATACTCAAATCCACCGAAGTCCTCAGCACTCATAAGCAGACCCTGAGAATAAAAGCCTGGGTTCTTTCCACCGAAGGTGTACTTCTGAGTCTTCACATTTCCGCGCTTTTTGATAAGAAATGCAAACTCAGGCTTGTTTATATCTACATGAGAGTCGATCTCAAAGTAAATTGCAAGATTTCCAGGCTGGAAAGTACCTTTACGAACCATGATTTTCCATCCCCCTACAACTGCAGCTTCGCAATTATCAGAACCAACAATAGGTTCAATAGCATCAATGCGAGTTACATAAGCGAGCTCTCTCTGATTTTCTTTGTTGAGCATAATTATCTACCTTCTTTCTTCATAAAATATTCGCAATCTTCATTTTCTTTATAAAACAAAGTATACGTATGAATGCCCTGTTTCTTTATAGCTCTTTTACATTCCTCTTTCTTAGGACAATTATCTGGATTTCCACAGAAACAATAATCATCATCAAACCACATAATTCATTACCTCACAAACTCTATCAACTAATTCATCCTTTTCTTCTTCCGTTATTTTTTTCCATTTCCAACACCAATCAATCCTATTACAAATCCATTCTATACTTTTATCATGCCAGGGTTTATATTCTTCATAAGATTTTAATGCTTTATCAACTTGGTCATAATAGTCAATTCTTTTTGGCATTATTTTTTCCTTTCTTTATAATAATATTATATCATATTTTTTTAATAATGTCAATAAGAAAGGCGGGAACCAGGTTAATTCCACTTTAACCCAGCTCCCGCAATTTTATTTTGCAACAGGAATAATTGAATTTTCATCAGATGTAGGTACAATATCTTCACCAATCTGAACGCCATTTTCATCAAGTTCTTTAATCTTAATTACAGTATTCTTCTTAAGATTTCCGCAGCTCTTTGTAAATAAGTTTAGAGCATTTTTAGCATCAAACTCAACTCTGCCAGTAGGATTCGTTAAAGTTAGAACTGTAGTTCTCATAATCGGGGTCCCGCCATATTTCTTTTCTTTTGTTGGATACCACTCAATAGCATAAAATCTTTTCATTAGTTATTATCTCCTTTATCTTCATCAAAATAAATAATTTTAAAAGTATCTAAATCAATAAGTGCTATTCTATTACTTATAATAGTGCAGAGGTCTATGTCAAATTTATGACCATCACAATATTTTATTATTTCTGGCTTTTTATCTTCTTTTGCTTCAGTAAGCCATTTTCTTTTTTGTATAATTTCCTCTTCTGTGAAGGTGAGCTGATTTTTATATCCATACAAATACTTAAGATATTGAACAGGAGTATGTCCATGAATAAGATAGGTATTATCTGGATTAAAGTCTTCTTTTTCATACCCATCATTCCAATCATCATAGAAGTGATCTCTATCCCAAACTGGGTTATGTTGTCTATGAGGAGTGATAAAAGGGCTATATCCAGCATGCTCAAGAATTACTTTATGTCCTAGAGGAGATTCATAAATTAATTCAGTAGGCATTTTAAGAATAGCTTCTCTAATGGCATAAATATCTTGCACATTCATATCCTGAAGTGTCTTTGCAGTTACCTCTCCACCATTACCGTACCATAAATTATACCCATTTCCGCCATAATAGCTAATATCTTCAATCTCTCTTGCTACATAAGGAATAGCATCAGCCATCATTTCTTCATGATTACCTTTAATGAATTTTACTCTATGGTCATTAATAAGAGTCTGGAATATTTTAATTCCATCTGGACCTCTATCTATAGCATCACCAAGAAAATAAAGAGTATCATCTGGTTCTATGAAATTTAATACTTTTTCAGCCAATGTCCAATTTCCATGAAAATCAGCACAGGCATATGTTTTTTTCATAGTATATCACCTTCTTTTTAATTCTTCAAAATTAATTATCTCATATTCATATTTTTCAGGTAAAGATTCAATTTCCCAATTTTGTGCAGAATTTATAACCATTCCCACAATACTTGGGTCTGTAAAAGCTAGTTCCATTGCGTGAGGAAGAGCAAAATTATTATAAAAAGCGTTGGCGAAATTACAAGCTTTCGCATCACTATTGAAAACTATTACTGTTCCTTCTTTTGTAGTAAAATATTTATTTAAGTTGGGCTGAAAAATAATAAACATGATATAACTCCTTTACTTTTATAATAATATTATAACATAAATTTTTAAAAAATGCAAATAAAAAAATGGGAGGCTTAATAAAAGCCTCCCAAAATTCTAGTTCTACTTTTTATCTTTTTCTTCTTTTTTTATATAATGATGAATACCATACCCTCCAGCAAGGATTAAAATGATAATTAATAATATCCACCACAATGAAAGAGTTTCATTATTTTCTTTAATTCCATCTGATAAAGCAATTGTTTGCTGTGCAATATCTGTAAGACTAGGTCTTTTATCATCTGGATTTTCTTCAGACTGCTGATTGTTATTATCAATTTCATTATCATCAACATTTGTATTTAAGTTATCTCGTTCTGCTCCATTATTTTCTTGCACAGTAGGATTATTATTACCTGTTATTGTAAGAGGAGCATCGGCTAAAGGAAGAATTGTAGCAGGAATATCATCTCCAGATGTTTCAATTTCTACTGTATTAATTTCTTTAATTTTTTCATCAAGAGTTTTCTTAATATCAGCTAATTTCTTATTTAATTCATCTTTTTTATTTTTAGTAATTTCAAAATCTTTTAATGCTTGTTTTAATTGATTTTCTAAATCACCAAAATCAGTAATATCTTTATCAATAGATGAATTTGCTTTCATCTTACTAATAGCAATCTGTAAATCTTTTACATTCTGTTTTGCTTTAATAAAATCTTCGTTAGCTGCTTTTGCTTTATCTGCGATATCTTGATACTTTTGAGCGAGATCTGAAGCGAATTCTACTGCGTCCCTAAAGTTACGAGTAGCCTGGGTTTCCGCATTATCAGAAATCATACTATCTTTATTATAAGGCTGTTTTCCATCAGTCTTATAATCCATACCTTCCGCTTTATCTTGAGTTAAAAGAATAATATTACCAGTATACCAATTATCATTTCTATACTCTTTTACAAGATTTACTTTATCAGTATTATAGATAGTCTGTGCTACTATTTTATCTTTTTCAATTAATACATTCTTAACTAAATAATTTAAAGTTTTAAAACTATAGGCTGTTGTAGCATTAACTGATGTTTTAACATTATATAATTTCGCATTAGGATTAATTTTTTCAGTAGCTTTGATAGAAAATTCATTTTTTGCAGTCTCCTCATCATCTGCAATAACATCAATAGAAAGAGATTTGGCATCAATTATATACACACTTGCAGAACCAATATTCCAATCAGTTGGATCAATACCTACATAAATTTTACCTTCTTTAGCAAATTTTTCTGTAAGAGATTTCTCAAGCTTCTCTTTGTCATCACCACAACCGATAATAGCATCATGTAACCATGAGTAACTTGCAGAATTTGTTTTTGTTACTTTAGCATATTCTACAATTACTTTATTATTTTCAGCATAATGAGCAATTTCATCATAGTCATGCTGTTCGCCAATACCTAATAAATATGTTCCATTTGAGAATACATATTTATCACTATATCTATTCATTGTATCTGTATATTTTTCAGAAAATGTTCCAGATATTGAATAAGTTGTTTTAGAAGTAGATTCATATCCAGTTAAATCTGCGATATCACCTTTCTTAAATTCTTTATTATTGATAATAATAAAATCATTATCTCCTAAAGCATCGATCTTTTTCTGAAGTTCCTGTTTATAAGCGGTTTGCGCTTGCTCTTCATCATCATAAGAACTCGTTGCAGAAAGAGAAGCTCCAGTATAAGTAGTTGTTGAAACATCTCTTTGAACAGTTTTAATTAATTTACCATTTTCAAAGGCATAACTAATTTTTTCTTCTCCAATAAAGTTCTTTTGAGTTGTAGTTGTAGTTTCTTCAGTAAAATATACTTTTTCCTGACCGCTTTCCGCAACTTTAAAATATTCATTATTTTCCTTAATATATTTAATTCCATTCTTTTCTAAAGAATTAGTTGAATTAAGAGTATTAAGTTCTTCTGTAGTAAGTTCAACATTATCTAAAGCATTATGCTCAGTTTTTTCAAAGATAACAATGCCAGGCCATTTAGCATCATTAGTGCGATTTCCATTAGCAATTTTATAGTTTAAATTCTTTTGAACTGTATTTCCTTCTTTATCAAGATATGTTACAGTACAATAATTTAATACATCACCTTGAGTACTCTTTGTACCATCTGCATAGGTATAATTACCTGAATATCTATGCCATTCAATATTTACGAATTCTCCTTCAAGCATTTGAGGGACATAGTAAAATTCAACAATAGAATCAAAGAGCTCTGCATAAGAGCCTTTGCCTGTAAAATTAACTGATTGATTATTATTTAATTTAGTGGCAATTGAATTCTCTAATGCCTGAACATAACCCATCCCAGAAGCAAGATAATCTTCTTTAGCTTTGCGGGCGGCGGTCTCGAGATCGGCAGTCTTAGATATAAGATCTTCTAATCTATCTTCCGCTTCATTAGCCTGGATTCCCGCAACATCTTTGTTTAATTCAAAATTATCTTGAGCATTTTCAAATTGAGATTTTAAAGAAGTATATGCACTTACCGCCTCATTATAAGCAGCCTTATCTTTATCAAATTTTTCTTTGATATTATTTAATTCTTTTTCTGTTTCTTCTACTGTTTTATTCATATTGGAAACAGCAGCACTAGCATCAGAATAAATTTGATTTAATTCTACTTCATTAGAAATTTTTTCTAAAACACTTGAACTAGCATCGAGAATTTTTTCAGTGTCTTCCACTTTTTTATTAGCTTTATCAGTTAAATCTTTTGCTTGATTAACTAAATCGGTAGCATCCTCTACTTTTTCTTTTGTTATATCTGCCTGCAATTCAGCACTTTCCGCTTTATTTTCAGCAATTATAGCAAATCCTTCAGCATTTTTACTAACTCCATATGCTTTACGAACATCTACCTCAGGGGCATCTATTTTTCTTTCAATATTATAATCCATTTCTGCTTCAAGTTCTTCTTTTGTTTCTTGAACAGATTCAGAAGGGACTGTTTGTGCCTGGTCAATAGCTTCTAATGCTTCTCCTTCTCCTTTTTTAATATTGATATATGCTTCGTCTGTTTTTTCTTCCATTTTACTATTAACAGCTTCTTCATTATCATTATTAGTGATAGGAGTAGTATCTTCTGCAGCCATAACTGTCATAGATTCTGTGGATAAAGCAAGAGAAAGACCAATAGTTAAAGCTTTAATGATTTTTTTGTTAATTAAAGTTTTTTTCATGTTCTCCTCCTTTTATATATAAAAAAATATCAGAACTATTCTGATATTTTTAAATACAACAGGTAAGGATTTGCACCTTACATGGGCTCCTTGGTCAGCATCCGTGTAGCTTCTTAAAGCCCCTCTAAGATGATTTGCCCTAATATACCAAGTTCTTATCTACGTCTACCTATTTCGCCACTGTTGCATACATCGACATACATCCGACAGGATGTCAACTAATCTGTACAATCGAATGAGATGGACACTCGACTGCTATCTCAGGCAGGGACTCGAACCCTGCTCTTCCGCTATTCCACCGACTGACTTGACTGCCAGGTTGCCAAGGTTTCATTCTCTCCACGCACTTTAAGTCTTCCGACTCTCTATGCACTTTGAGCGGGCATAACAGCGGTTAGTGGAGTCGGACCACTCTAATCTGGGTCAAAGCCAGCTGCACTGCCGATGTGCTAAACCGCTAAAATTAATTTTAAAAATTATGACGATATCTATCTCCCCAAAAATAGTCCCCTTTAACAAGATAAGTATCATCTTCTAAGAGGTCTACTTGAGATATATATTCTTTTTTACGAAATAAACCATATTCATTTTTCCAAGTGTGCTCAAATTGCACACCATAAATTTGACCATGATTGGTATAAACTTTGATTACAGTTTCAGGATATCTAGAATCTGTTAATTCTGTATAAAAATGGTCGCCTACTTTAATGCTATTTAATTCTTCAATCTTCATTCTGCTTCTCCTTTTTTAAGGCTATAACAACCAATTCCACACATCATTATAAAAAATATAATTATTAAACTTGAAATTAATTTATTCATCTTCTTTTTTATATGTTTTATGTATAATAGATAATATTTTTTAATAACCGCAATAAAATCTTTACTTTTTACTACTCTTCGAGCCATCGCCATCTAAGATGCCACCCTAAAAAATGAATAGAAATATGTAAATTTTTCTTACAATAATATGGTTGATTTATTTGTATTGCAATAGTTGGCAGTATGAATACCCAATCCCATGCCGTTAGAAATGTAAATTCGCTAAATTTCATTTTTTCTCTCTATCCAAGTGGAATATAATAAATCATTAAAATTGACCAAATAATATATATAGTCCAAATCAATGTACTAGCTATTATTCGTATTGTTTTTTTCTTCTTCATTTTTTTTGTCCTGTATTTTAAGATATATAGCAACTATTATTGTAATTATTGCAAACAGTAATATAAAAAGTATTCTACCTAATCCTGGGTCACGTTCAAAGCTAAATATATCCTCAAGAATTCTTATCCATTGTTCATGTGTCATTTTATATCGTCCTCTGCTAATCGTTCTTTACGCGCATATATTTTTAAAATATCTGCTATAAGCTCTGGAAATGATATATTTAAATCCTCAGTCATATCACATAAATAATCGTATACGGCATATTCTACTACTGATTTATTCATTCTACTACTCCTAGATAATACTTCTTTATACGTTCTTCACCAACTCTATCAACTGCGGTTTTCGCATCTTTCTCACTTGCAAAGTATATAGATGTGAATTTACTTCTAAGATTATAGTCTATAAGAATTTCTCGATTGTGAAAATCATACACAATACTGTAGTGAGGTACAGTTCCGTCCCATTTAGCATCACTAGGTTCTGCAAACTCTTTAAGTTCTGCCAAGACTTTAAGTTTTTCTCGTGCAAACCTTCCTTCTTCCCAAGTCTTAAAACAGTTACCAATGGCATAACAATCATAGTCATAATTCGAGTCATTCCATCTATGCGGTACTATTGCTAGCAGACCATCACTCCTCATATTGTAATAATGGTCGTCAATTTCGGGCTTCCATCTTCCTGAATCTTCTTCAATTTCAACCTTTTTAAGGACTTCAATCTCATCTTGAAGCGCTTTCATTTTTGCTTCGTACTCTGAACGTTTCATTATTTTCTCACTTTCTATATTATTGTAAATGTTGTGCAATATAACTAATAAAACTCCAAATAAATAAAATTGTAATTGTTACAATTATCCAACCACCAGTAGAAGTTTTAAAATTATAAGACGACTTTTTCCGACAAGTTTGAATTATATCTTTAATTGCTGATACAGTCCATACACTATATGCAAACGATAGCATCCATATCCATAAATATTGCATTTTTAATCACCGCCTTCCGCTTCTATGACTATAGGTGCCTGTATAAGCAAAGATTGAGCAAAATTCCAAGCATAATATTCATATTGGGTTCTTGGTAGCGTATCAGCATCAGCATTAGTCATTTTATTTAGTACCCAATCCGCATCAATCAATCTTCCATGATTTCTAGGAAGTGGTGTACCATTTCCAATGGCTTTGATAAGTATATTCTTTTCCTCTTCTGTAAAAGGTCTCTCAAAACCCTCGCATACTAATTTTTCTGGAACATCAATTACTATCTGCATGTTATTTTCTCACTTTCTGACACAAAAATCAATTAATTCATATCTAAACAATGCTTTTATTAATGTTTTTATCATTAAAAATTTACTATTTGTATAAAAAGTAATTCCCCATATTTTATCTTTGTAGTTTTTTGCTAAAATTGCATATTTATGACCCATATTATTTTTCTCTTTTCTGTGACTCAATATTCATACAATGAGATTACTTCTTCTATCACATTGTCGTTTTCATCATAAATTTCTTCTTCGTAACAGCCTAATATTTCATTTTGTTCAGATGTATCACAGCTTCCATGTGCATACAACAGTACTCGCTGATTCTTGTCATATTTATTTAATTCTGTAATAAGCTCTCCTACTGTCATTTATTCCTCACTTTCTGCCTTATACGGACATTCTTTTTCATCGCAATACCATTCAAAGAAAAGATTATCAACATAACTTTTGTCACAAGATAAGCAAGGTTCTTTCAATAACCCTTCTTCGTCATACTTCATTCTTCAATCCCCTTATCCTTGTACTTGTCGATAATCGCCAATACTTCATCTTCCTTGACATAAGTATCGAAGTGATTAACAAATGGATATGTTTTAACGAGTTCTGTTACTTCTTTCCTTATCTTATCTAATACATTTTCTTTAGGATTGGGAGTAGCACTTTGTAAAGCCTCTTTAAAGTACAGATAACTTCCATTCAAAAACGCTCTACTAAGATGGGAGTCATCATCTGCTGACACTATCTCGTCAAATACTTCTTCATCTAACTCGATTATGTATTTCATTCCTTTTCACCTCTCATATCTGCTCCACAATCAGGACAGAAATGGCTTAATTTCCAATGAATACCATCTGCAAACTCAACGCTTGGGGCTAAACAAGCACAACGAGAGCATTCATAATATCCGTTTTTGTGTAACCACCTTCCTACATGTCTCGTAGGAGGAACAAGAGGTAATGATAATAACCTTGTTACATCCTTCTCTGTATGTCCATCCCACTCTTTGCCACATTCAAGTTCTTTACACTTAAACAAATCCCAATATTTCTTGTGGTAATGATATGTATATGAACCTTCGGGAGTATCAATTCCAACAATGAACATTTCTCCATCTTCGTCAAAGCAATAGTGCCCGTCAGAATGCTTAAAGGATTTCCATGATATATCGGGGTGCTCATTGACAAGAGTTGCAAATAACATGGCTCGTTGATGATAGAGTTGATTAAATGTATGATAACCATCTGACACTTCGCCTTTATCCTCGCAAGGTTGTTGCTCTAAGGCTTTGATGTTATTACATAATGCCTTATTGACCTTTAACAACATCTTATCCTTGTCGGTCATAGGTGTTTCTTCATCATCACCACAGACATCAAAGAATCCGTATATGGTCTTGTGTACTATGTCAATTATGGTTTTTATATCTTCTTTTGTCATTTCTCTTTATCCTTACTTTCTGCCAATGGCTCAAACATATAACAATATCCATTCCCCATATATACTTCTTCATGATTTATAGGGCATCGGCTTTCAGCTCCAACACCTCTCCGATATGCTCCATCGCTATCTTTCCACCACTTGCAATCCTTACATCGCCCCATCTTTGGTTGTGGTGTAACGGGCGGCAAAGCCTTAATAACATCTTCGATAAGACAATCTCTACAATCTTGAATAGATGTTCTTTGATAATATTCATCGTGAAAATAATTTTTAATTGAATCTATTACCGCTTGTCTGCTTACAGCGTCCTTACAAGACTCTTGCTCTAACGTCTCAAAATCAACTCCTGTTGGTTTACTTATACTCTTAATATAATTCTCTACTGACTTCTGTTCTTCTGGTGTAGCATCACGCATACTAATGACTTTTCCTATATTTGAATCTTGCTCTAAGGCTTGAATTGCTAACTCAAAGAATTCGTAAGTTCTGGAATGTTTACTGTCTTCGTTAACGTCTAACCACATCTTGCCAAATTCTATTGCTTCTTCTTTTGTCATACTTTCTCACCTTTACTTTTTGCCTTGTATGCTAAATGGTCATGAAACCATACATAATATTGGTTATTTTTCATTTTTTCTTAAATTTTTCAATATTTCTTTGACATTTAATTTATCTAAAAAATATAAAAAGGTGATAATAAGATTCGAACTTATGATACTGATTTTGCAGACCAGCGCCTTACCACTTGGCTATATCACCATTATCTCGGGTGAAGATTTGCACTTCACATGGGTTACAAAAGTTAAGTCTTTGTGCCCTTGCTACCTAACCTCAAACTAGCGTCTACCTATTCCGCCACCGAGATATTTATTTATTACTTCTTTATTTCATATATATATTATATCATAAAATTTTAAAAATGTCAATATACAAAGAAAAAGGCAATTATAAAGATTATAATTGCCTTGATATATTTAATCATTATTTTCTTCTGATTCTTTTTCATTTGGCACTACGGTGCCATCTTCAAGAAAATAGTATCCGTCAGTGAGAACCTTTTTCTCAGTTTTATTTTTCCAGGTATTGGGCACATCATTGATTGACCATACTTTGTCGGTTTTTACATTGATATCCCTTTCCTCTAAGTGTCTTGTATATTTATTTACCATTTATTGTTCCTCCAGCTTTGCAACTCTGTTTTCTAAGTTATCGATCATTTCTGCTAAATCATCAATAGCAGATGAATTTATATCCTCAAGTTCAGCCACATCACAGATAGCAGAGTCATTCTCTGTAACGCCTTGTGTGTTCTCATTTATCTGTGGGATTTTACTATTTGCTTCTTCGGCCTTTGCAGTAACAGGTGCTTCATTTTTTTGTAATTGTGCAATGGATTTTACCAAAGCATCAACTCTTTCTTCTAATGCTTTTATTCTTTCTTCTAATAACATGTTATATTTACCTCCTATTCAAGCCATAAAGCATTAAATGTTAGTTGCACCACACCACCATTTGCATAAACTTGATAATAAACACCAATTTCTTGATTACCCGTAACAGATAAATCTGTCATTATAATATGTTTCAATGTTGGAGATGTAATAGGTGTAGCTTCAACTATATTATGCCCATTTACTCCAATATATTGAGATATTCTTGAATATGCCGAATAATTTGAAATTGATGCACTATTTACAATTATGTTGTAATATTCAAGATTAGTAATATCAATAGTTTCGGATGTTTTCAACTTTAGTGCATTTACTCCCGAAGGAGGTGCTGATACTGATGTTGTTATTGAATTAGTATTCCTTGTTATAGATAATCCCGATTCAGCAACTAATGTTTTTTCTTCGTATCCGTACCAATAAATCACATTGTCAGGCATAACATAAACATCTGTTGTGGCATCTGTCACTGTAATTGTTTTTGAATAATCATTAGAAAGATTATCAGGGTCTTTTGCAACAGATGAAGTAAATGTGATGCTCGGTGCAAAATCAGTAAACATAATGTTTACATTTTCTGCTTTTCCTGTTACATCTGTTGTTGCGATTTTATTCCCTGTTGCATCCGTAAAGGAAACTGTATCAGAAGTGGCTGAATATAAATCAACAGTAACAGTGTGAATAAATGATATATTTTCTGTCTGCCCGCTTGTGCTTATTGTTACATTCTTAGTAACTGTTACTCCATCCTTTATACCTGTAATAGTCCATGTGCCTGCACTATGTACAGTAAACGTATAAGGACTACCTGTAGCATATAATGTAGTCTCACCACTCTTAGAACAACTTACCTGTGCTCCTGTAGGATAAGTAACTGTAATATCTGCATGAAAATGAGAATCATCAATGGTATATACTTTAACATCATCTACGACTAAACTAACTCTAGCATCTTCACCGCCTAAGACAGCATCTATTTGATAAGTACCATATTCAGGAACATCACATTCAAAATGACCAGTAGATGTTTCAAGTGCAACAATAGTAATAGAATCTTTAGTTACAGTTACATCTGAGCCAGCTTCTGAAATGATAATCAAATGAGGTAAAATACCGCCCTGACCAGTTCCAACGCCAGCAATCAACCTTGATTGTTTTGTATCTTTATCATAAGCATATCTGCTCATAATTTAAACTCCTTTCTCTCAAAATATTTATATTATATCAAAAAACTTGATTAATTTTCAAATTTAAAAGGCGGGAAGCGCTAGTTATAATTCCCCCTAAGATCCAGTTGTGAAAAGAATTAACCGGCTCCCGCCTTATTTTTATCTAATTTTATTTTTTAAGTCCATTTCTTTTGCTACTGCATCTGTGACAACAGGCAATTTCATGGCATATTCATACCCAGCTTTTCCATCGCCATTTCCGCCCAAACCCTCTGAATAAGGTTTATAAATAGCTTCTAAAGTGGCTATTTCTTTTAAAGTAATTGCGCCTCTTTGTTGATATTTATCAGTTAAATCAACTAATCTATCATGAGCTAGGCCCATCAATTCATCCCCTACATATTTTATATATTGTGTTTGCTTTGTATCATTTTCTGTTAATTTTAAAATTACATCATTTAATTTATTGATTGCTTCTTGATGTTCTGCATACCTAGCTTTACCGCGTTCTTCTTCATTATTAAGCCCATTTTTTAAGTCTTTCTCTATGGCGGCTAGCTTGTCATTTTTATTATCTTTTCGAGTAACAAAGAATTGGATTAATCCCGAACCTATAAACACTCCCAAAAAAGTGATTAAAGCAGTAATCCATTCTGGCATTGTTCTCAAGCTCCTTTTTAACTATTCTTAGAAGTATCAATCTTAATGTTTAAAGCGGAAGGTGATTTGATCTCAATTTCAAGAACTTCATCATCACATAAGAAATCATCTAATGCCTGATAACCTTCCAAATTGAAAGTAATTAATAAAAGACTTTCTTCATTAAAAAGATTGACCGTAATAGGCTTTGCACTTTTCACAACAGAAAGCAAGCCTTCGAGTGTAATATTAATATCATCCATAATAAAAACCTCCTTACGGAATAAAATTTGTCTTTACATATTATATTATAAAAGTAAGAGATAATAATAAATGTATTTTGTCCAATAAAAATACGGGAAATAATATAAATATTATTTCCCGTTAAATAGCATAACAATAATCTATAACAAAAGGAATGTCTGAAGGAACTAGAACTGCACTAAGATATACTTCTGTGGTTTGTGTAACTGGTTCTTCGTCATTTACATCTTGCCATTCCTCTGGCTGGAATTCAAACATACCAGTTTTTCCTAATTGAAACTCTTTTTCTTCGTTATTAAGAGTTAAAAAAATTGGATATGCCATTCCTTGATTATTATTTGCACAATATCCAAATTTGAACACGGCCCCGCTTCCTAAAAGTGCGGTAGATATTTCTTTATATGGATATGTAATTGTTTGTCCCTTATCTCCACCTATTGTTATTTCTTTATCTATTGTTGGGGCGGAAGGTGGGATATCAAAGTTTGTTATTTGTCTTATATTATTCATATTTTTTACCTTTTAACTGCGGCGACCCAGATCATGAGATCTCATGACCTGGTTCCCGCTATTTTATCTTCCTGTGTAATTACATAGGAGACCATTTCTGATGACCTTTTAAATTTGGTATTGAGTGGGTAAATTACCCCATAAATGCTACACAAATTTCGGGTAATCCATTTGAAAAGCTAAATTGAATTGTTCCCGAATTATTTACAGCGTCAATAGTTCCCGTTCCGCTTAACTTATAATAGGAGATGTTTGTTATTGTCGAGGAAGTGCCACCATAAGTGAACTTAACAATACCGTCATAGTTATCCCCAGGACTATTTTTGTCACTTGCGGTTATATGTACGAGATATGTTGTGTTGACAGGTAGTTGCCAATGATATGCTGCCAAATACAAAACAGCTGCACCTGTTTCTTGATGATACATTAATTTATCGCTTGAGAGATATGATATATCACTCCCTGTAACAAGTTTCTGCAACGGAATGCCTGCACCGCTAGGTGCGGATGATTGCTCTGTAATATTAAGTGTAAATGCACCATAAACTCTTATTTCTATTGCACTATAAGAATTCATTTGTACATAAAGATTCCTGTTAGTATCTACTTTTATCGCAAAGATACTTGCTTCACTGCCGTTTTCTCCTATCCATGATATATAATTTGCATCTGCTCCAAGGCCACTTATACGAACACTTGACTCAAACATCTGCCCATCAACTCTTGCAGACACAAAGTCAAGTCTAGCAGTATTATTGCCACTTATATAAGTGCCTAATTTATACCACTTTTGTGAACCACTATTATTATTAAGTGTAAAGGATTCATAGGGAGTTTGATGTGCCACTAACTTATTACTAACACTCGCATCACTAGGAATGATATCGCCGTACACATCTTCCACAGCTTCATCTACCTTAGCAAGGAAATCAGCAGGAATAGCTGTCATCTTGGCTTTAATTATATAATTTAAACATAATGCTGGTGGTTGTACTGTTGTTGACTTGCCGTAAATTGAGTTAGAAAGAGAAGCGTTAAATATAATTTGACCACCTACAACATATGACGAACTATCATCAGTTGAAAACAATCCTTTTGCTCCGTCTAAATTTTGACGAATTGCACCTGTCGCAGGTGCATTATTACCGGATGTAACTCGTCCGGGCATAGATGCGCCCGTAATATTAGGCAATCCCGCCGCAATACTTGTACCTGCTGCGTTTGTATCACTTGCACCTTCTACAAATCTATCTCTTAAATCTGGTAAATTGAAAGTAGTGCTTCCATCACCTGTACCATAAGCTGTTCCGATTACTGCAAACAACTCTGAATATTCTGTTCTACTTATTGCTTGTCCTTGACATAAAAGCCAACCCGACGGTGCAGTTGAGCCACCAAATGGCACAATAGAACCCACCGCCAAATCCGCATACAATGTTCCACCTGCGACTCTTGAAAGAGAGCCATCTGAATTAACTTTATTTACACTCATCTTCTTAGCCCTCCTTAATCCGTGGTTTTGGTGTATTCGAGAATGGCATATTTAGAGCCAGAAAGAGCACCAGTATTTGTAGAACATTGTAAGTCATTACCATAAGCTCTAAAGTTAGCGTTATTCAGAGTTCTACCAGTATTATCGCTGGGTGAATTATAGTCATAACCACAGAGAAGTGAATACACAAGTATATCAATATCACCAATCCATGAACCGCTATCAACAGTAACCCATGATGATGTAACTGTAGCTGTAAACGGAACCACTTTCCTATAAATCGGTTTACCATTAATCCATACCTTGTTGGTCTTGGTTTCGGTAGTGCTATAATACTCGGGTGTGCCACTCTCATCATCAATAATATTTACCTGTCCATAAGTAAGTTTTTCATCAGTTGTTAATGCATCCCACTCTGCTTGTGTACCCATGAATATCCTCTGTGTTGGTGCAAGAGATACATTGTTATCTTCATTAACAAAATCTTCACTAAACTGATAACCACTACCTCCAACCGCTTCTTTCCAATAATATGTTGGAATAGTAGCACCATCACTTACACACTCGTAAAAATAACCTTTAGTATATGTACCAGTTTCACCTACATACTGGTAGATTTTTCCTAATTCGTCAACACTTGCGGGCGGGAGCTCTTCTTTTTGAATATTTCCATTATCGAAAGTTTTTTCACTTAATCTAGTACCATCTTCAAACCAAATATCGTCTGCATAAGCAACCGGAAATGTCCCCAGATGCTCAGCATCGACATAGTTATTTGGTCTGGCGGTATCCGCTAATTTTATCGCCATTTTATTACCTCCCTTAACTTACCACAGCAGTCAAAGTACCAAGACTTGCCTGATGTAATCTAACTATCTTATAAGTTGTTGTATAACCACTTGCATTTGTAAATGACCTACTAGCAACAACAGTATCAAGGTCTGTATCAAAACCATTAACCTTAACTGAAATACTCCAACCAGTAGGTAAAGCGAAGTAACAATATTGTCCGGTTCCCGCAGTAAAATTATAACTACCTTTTGCATTTGTAGCTAACTTCTTACCGCTTAAGCCAAGGATAAATGCATCATCGTAACTATCTTGGTCTGCAGCAACACCCCAATAAATCTTGTTCATAAACTGGAATGAAATAGACTTACTAGCAGTTTTCTCCCCATCACCGCAACTAAGTGTAAATGTCTTATTAGCAGAAATATCATTTGCATAAGTAGCAGTTCTTACAGTCTCATCAGCAAGAGTACAATCGGTAAGAGATTGTGTTGTAATTTCCTTATTATAACTCCAATTAAATACAACTCCACCCTCAATAACCTGACCATTTTCATATTGTAATGTAGAAGGTGTTGAGGTAAAACTAACAATAGCAGGATCTACATAATAAAGTTTTGCAAATATAGCATCAAGTGCTTTATCTACATCTGTATAAGTAGGGAAATCTGTATTAGTATAACTAACATTTTCTGCATCCCCGCCAAGAGTAGATAATGGAGTTAAAGTAATATTACCATCTTCATCAGTAATAACAGCCTTATCTGCATTGGTAGCACCTTGAGCTATATCAAGTTTTGCGGTAAGCTCTGTTTCTACTATTGTTTGTAAATCTTTCATTGCAGCAAGGTCTGGAATTTTATTAGTGACAGTTTCCTCACCTGTATAATCGCTAACTACATCAGTAGTCTTGGAAACGTAGTCACTGAAATTCACGCCTCCCGCAGAAACGATTGTAGTCCAAGCACCATCTAATAAAATAGACTGCATAAGTTTATCATTATTTTCATAATAAAACCATATAGCATCTGCATCTATTGTATGAGATGTACCATCCTTTACATAAGTAATTTTATCAGTAGTGCTATCATATGTTGGTTGAGCATCACATTTAATAGCTTCGTCTACATTTAAAAGTGCAATCTGTTCATCCGTATAGGTCTTTGCTTCATTTACCCCAGCTGCAACTTTATAATTAACAGAACCTTCAACTGCCACACCGCCATTCAGTGTTGCAATATCTTCTTTATTCTGTTGAACTTGTCCTTTTTCAGTATCATTATAATCATTGGTAGATAAACCTTTACCAGTTTCTTTATTTACCTTATCTTCAAGAAGTGCATTTACTTCAGTCTTATTGTAATAATTAAGTAAATCAGCACTTCCGCCTTCAAATTTTCTCCACTTACCTGTGGTATCGTCAACTAAATTACCTTTATTAAAGATATAAATACAACCATCTTCAACACAAGTTGCAATAAATACTTGCGGGAGATAATTTTCATTATAATCTTTCATATCGGCTATTGTTTGAAACATATCTCTTTCAACATTAGGTGATGATTTTCTAATGTTGAAATTGTCAAGCATACTTACAGCCATTTTATTTGTCTCCCTTCAATTATTTAAATACTATCTGATTATTTTCTGCGGCGGTTGGATCTATTAAAGTATAACAGTAATAAGCAATACCATCCACAGTTTTTTCGCTTCTTTGGAATGAGTCAAAATAGTTTATATTATTAACTTCATCTTTAATATATGTTAAAACTCCAAAAGATTTGGGATAAGCATAAAATACTTTACCCCAATCTGTGGTAATACCAGAATAAGTAAGATTCCTTGTATCTTTAAGGATACTCGTACCACTTTTAATAGTAGTTTCATCTGGATCTGATACATCAGCACCACAAATACCATAATAAGACTTAGCTACGAATTTAATAGCAAATGTTGATGTTGAAGTTTGTTTTCCATCTGTCGCTGTTGCCTTAAAAGTAGTATCTGTTGTAATTGCGGCAGCCGGGGTATACTGATACTGGAAATTTCCGCCCGAAGCCACGCCCGCACTTATTTCATTAATTAAAGTATCTCCATCATAGAAAGCTAATTTTGTTACTGGATTTGTTTTCTTCGTAACTGCCGCCTTAAGTAAGATAGTTGCTACACTATCGGTAACAATATCATATAATTTGGTTGATGGAGTAGTAGATAATGAAATTGTGGGTGGAAGATATTTAATAAGCATATCTCTTATGATTTGTTCAATGGATGTTCCTTTTGCATAAGTTTTACCGCTCGTTACGGTACCTATCTCTACTGTTGCAGTTAAAGGCTCCTGTAATTCTGCCTTACTTTCTATCTTACCACAATTTACTATAGTTCCATTAGAATATGTGATAATAAGTTCATTATTATTATTTATATCTACAGATTCGATAGATATACCTTCCGCACCATCCATTACTTCCATAGTGCTATATTTAACTGCGCCACTATCTCCAATCCATTTAAATCTTACGATATTTTTCTTATCTTCTTTAGTGATATCATCAATCCTACAAGAGGCTCCCTTAACAGCTCCAAGTGCATCCGCTGTTTCTTCGGTATATTTTTTTGATAAAGCATATGCTATGATATCCAATTAGGTCACCTCCTTAAATTTCATGCCATACTTTGTCTGTACCCAAAATCCAAACACTAGAATCTTCTAAACAAAGGGCATTACTACCAATACCATAAGTATCATCTGTTGGAAGGGCATTAATTTCTGTAAGAGTATCTACATAAAGTTCAACAACAGAACTTGCTGTATTATCTCCATTTTTTATGATTGTTAAACCCATAATCATACCTCCGTTTATTTATATGAAATAAAAAATGTCATAGTTAATTTGCTATAAATATTTAAAAAGCGGGAATGGGATATAAACTTATTTTGTCCTTATTTTTCTTAATGCGGGATCCAGGTGATGAGATTTTATAAGCTGAACCGCCGCATAAAAATTTAAAACAACTATCTAGTTTCCCGTGTTGCCCATCCTAAACGCCCCAAGCACAGCTTTATAAACAAAAAAAGCAGGTAATGATTTCTCATTACCTGCTTAATATAGAAAGACATAGGTACGATATCGACAATAACCTATTTTATATATTAGTTAAGCGCACCAGCGTTTCTAAGCTGTCTACATAACTTTCTGACAACACCGCCCGCCTTTAAATTCTTAGGTGAACCATTCAATCTGTTATATCTGTCCTTTAAAAGTGCAATTTTCTGTTCCTTTGTCATTTCTTTTGTTCTCCTTATTCTCCTATTATTATTGGTTCATATCTTTTTGAATTAAGTACTTCAAGCATCATTTCTTCTGGAGTCTTATCTAAACACTTAAGTAAAGTTTTAAATGTTGATGTAGCATGACCTGATACAAGTTGTACACCTTTTCTTTTTGCATCAGAATGAAAAACATCATTACGACTTTCTACATTCCAAAATACAATATTAGGAATTGCATATCCAGCATCTTCAAAACGAGCTTTCATTTCATCATAGAATGTCCATGAATAATTATATCTCATAGTGCAAGCATTAATTTCCATATCTGTAACTACAACAATAGCTTTGGGCATTTCTTTTTGAGGAATATGATTTTTAATACCTAAATCAAGTACTGACATAACAGCAGCCTCAAGATTAGTATCCATACCCCATTCTGCCTTATGAATAAAGTCAATTTTCTGTGCTAAAGTTTCACCTTTAATAGAAACAAATTCAGGATTTCCAGAAAAAGTCATAAATAAATTATGAAAATCGCCTTTATTTCTTTCCGCAAAATACATAGCTAATCCAATAGATGATGCCATAGGACGTCCATACATAGACCCAGAAACATCTGCCATTACAAGAATGTTATCATTAGAATCAATGTAGTTAGGTAACTGTCTCCACTGAGCTTCTAGTGTATCGCTTGCTTCATGTTCATATAAATATTTTTCAACTATATCATAAGGATAAAGAGTAGAACTATTAATCTTTTCTTTTCCTTCAAGAGCAAGATGAATAAATTCATCATATCTTGTGGCATCATGCTTTCTAAAAGCATTACGATATATCATCATAGCTCTGCTAGGAACTGAAGAATAAGAAATTTTATCCCATTCCCCAGCAGACATATGTCTTTCAACAATATCAATATGTTTTCTCATTGCGCGGAGGGTGCGCTTAAAATCATAAACAGAATATCCTAACTTATGTGCAGTAAGAATACCAAGCTTACGAGTATTTTTTGAAGAAGCATCTGGAGTTTTAATCCATTTAGCAAGTAAGGAAATTACACGTCCTTCCGCCAAGTTGATTTTATCTTCTTCAAATTGACGAGACATCGCAGCCCACATTTCTCCTTCAAGAGGAGTTCCAATTAAAGCATATAAATCATCATATCGACCATAAACGCCAATTAAATCAAGATTATTAATAAGAGCTTCAGGGTGATAATTCGCAATATATCTCATCAGAATTCTAACAAGTTCTCTTTCTCCAAGTCCTTCTCTAATATCTCTACCATAAAAAAGACTTTTAATAGCTAAAAGGGGATTTTCTTTATATGCTTCTGCAAAAAGTCTTGTTGCTCTTATTTCATCAATAGTATTATTTTTTCCAGTCTGTCTAAGAGCTCCAATAACACTAAAAAAATCTAAGCAAGCATTATTTGTTGATTTAAGAGCCTGTGCTCCATTTTCTGTATATGTAATATTTTCTTCTTTCTTTGCAGCTTCTACAAATTTATTCATATAAAACTTTTCTCCTTTTGTTTAAATAGAGATATTAACAACATGACGTTATAATAATATTATGCGCTAATCCGTTATCAGTTATTAATTAAAAAAATTGCAGTAAACGTCACTTTTAAAACATGATGCAAGAGCCTCTTCATAGGATTTTTGGCGGGACTCCAGAACCTTTTCCTTATTAAGCATTATACCATTTATATGCCTCTTGAAAATAGAGTTTGCTGTATGCATCACTAATTGCGGTGGCTGGGAATCGAACCCAGGTCTACGGGTTATGAACCCGTCAAGGAGCCTCTCCTCTACCCCGCGATAATATGATAGATGCTGAACTACGTATCAAAGACGTATTTGGTACCTTTAATCAGCGCGTCTCTTGTAGTCTATCGCTACGCATACCTCTTTGCCAGCTGGTCGCAGCCCCGCTACTAGGATTAAGTTTTTTCATACCTTAACCCTTGACGTCTCTATGTAGCTTAGGAATATGACTCGTAGGAGAATTGAACTCTCTTTCTTGAGGATGAAAACCTCACGTCTTAGCCATTGGACTAACGAGCCAAAATAATAAAGCAAATATGCGTGCGCTTGATAGATGGTACCTATCATTCTCTTGTGTAAATAAAACAAGCGAGATCCAATTTTCTCTAAAGCGTAAACGTGTTACCATTCGCTTTATTAAATCACTTAGACCAGATTCGAACTGATGTTACTAGCCTGAGAAGCTAGTGTCCTGGGCCTCTAGACGACTAAGCGTAAATATGCCCGCTATACCTCGCGGGTGGGAGAGGTTTCGTTTGCTTTTAACGACTTCAAACAGTTGCACTCTACTCTGTTGGTCAAAAATTACTTCCTTTTATGAGAAAGGAAAAGTAAGAAAATTGAAACAGTTCTTTTTTTATCTTACATATATATTATATCATAAATTTTTAAAAATGTCAAGTTAAGATAATTTAATTAGTTCTCAACAACAAATTCCCACATAAGTTCTTCACGTAATGTGTCCTGCGCTTCTGCTACTGCATACTCATATTCATCCTCAGAATCATAATCTTCTTCATTGGGATAGTCATCATAACTTTGAGGATCATTTAATACATCTGGAAGATATTCTGTATTAAACCAATCGTCTGCAATTTTAATGGCTTCTTCATCGCTCTCTGCTTCAAATTCATAATAATCTGAATTCCATTCCATCAAGCCATCCCATGCTTTAACTGTATATTTCCTCTTCATATTTTCTCCTTTTATAAAATACTATCTTAACTTTTTAATATAAAACAGACCCTCTAGGATTTGAACCTAGACCATCGGTTTTGGAGACCGAGGTACTGCCAATTATACTAAAGGTCTATCGCGAGGCTTAACCCTCGCCGTAGGAAATTATTCCTAGAGTTCCCCGACTTTTGATTTTAACAGGCTTCGGGTGGTGGGACCTCTATGAGCGTAGTTACTTTCTTCAGGACGAAAATTTCTTCTACCCCAGCCCGCGCATTTTTAATTACCTAGCGTTTCAGATACTTTTTAGCATTAGTTGTTTTACGGCGGGAGTGGAACGTTTGCTAGCTTTCCTCTGATCCGAGAAGCGATTAATAATAAACATATGCATCTATTTATTACCTCTACTATCTCTTTGTGGATTTCTACCACTCTCCCCATAAAACAACTAATACATTCACGCATAGTCCATTAGTATCATGGGCTTTAGGATTCACTCTATATAGCCGAAGTCGCTTTTCATGCTTCCCTACTTATAGAGGATGTTTAATTTCTTTTATTCCGCATTACACATCTTGCGGTTTTATTTAATTAAGAGGAGTTTTCAGCGGAGTCTCAACCTAGCTCCTCACTAGACCGCCTTGGGACGCGTATCCCTTTACGTTAGCCGCGCTTCCGCCTAGCTCAGTGACGTGTGAATCCCATCACACAGACCGCCCCAGAAGGACAGTAAAGGACTTGAACCTTTATCTTCACTATTTACTAGCCTGTTGACTTTATTGCGGATGCCAACCAAACCCGCTCGTTTGCAAACTACACTTCCTACTTTTGTTTCTCGAAGTTCTCCCGTGTGTGCGAGTAATCTCCGTCCATTTCTACGACATCTTTAAGCTTTTTGGCAGCCATGTGAGGAGTAGCAATGTTCCACAATCTCATACGCCAAGGATTTCTACTTTATCCTCAAAGTTATGGTATGTCTATATCTTTATGTAAAGACTTTATTACGCTTTAGACTCCACTTTTAGAAAGCGCTTTGGCTTTATACTTGCCAACGGAGGCTCAGGGACTTGAACCCCGGACCTAGTGATTAACAGTCACTCGCTACCACCAACTGAGCTAAGCCTCCAATAAGATTACTCTAAGCCGAGTAGTTTCAATAGGCTCAACAATCATTGCTTATCTACTCTGTTTTATTTTTGTTTTTTTATTGCTTTCATCTTATATATATATTATAACAAAATTTTTTAAAAATGTCAAGTAAGATTATCTAACTCAGACTTTATATGTTTTTTATCTAATCTACGAAAATCTTTTCTAGCTTTTCTTTTCCACCAAGCCCAGCCTTCTGGGTGATTATCAGCAGAACAACACCAATGTTTAATAAAGTTGTCTTGAAAAACTTCTTTTTTCTGCGGATTCCCCTTAGACATAATACATACCTCTTTCTTTATTATATAAATATTATATCATAAAATTTTAAAAATGTCAATAGAAAATTATTTAAACGAATGATCTTGAATTCTTATTTTAGCATTTAATAATTCACTATTAAAATATAAGCAAGAGTCTAAATTAATCTCTTCTTCTTCATAACAAACAGTTTTTTCTCCTCTCAAAGCATAAGCTGCGGCTGAAATACATTCAGGTGGTAATTCATTATTTTCATACATTACAAGAATATCTTCAATCCAACCTGTAATAACTGGACCAAATTGCCCTTCTTCATATAAAACTTCTTTGACTGAATTAGAAAAAGATTCATTTTCAACTCTATTCATTACTACTATACCAACTGCTTGTTGACCTGCTTTGCATTGATTTCCCGCTTCACAATATATAATACTACTCATATATTTTAAGTCCTCCTCAGAATAAGGAATTAAATTTTCTTTTAAATAATTAAAAAATATTTTAGATGGGGCTTTAACGATTTGGTTTTCTGCTGCTGTTGCAACAATAGAATTGGTTAATACACTAACACATATTATAGTAGTGCTTATAATTTTAAATAATTTTTTCACTTTATCTCTCCTTACTACGTTTTATGGTCTATACAAGAGATAAGTTAGTAAAGTAGTAAAATAAAAAGGAATAGTTAAAAACTATTCCTTCTTATACGAATGTCTGGACCAAAAGGTTTACCAAACTTTTAGTTTCGCTTCTTAGGCTCTTCGTAAAGCCGCACCCTACGGTTTGTCTGGGTCATAAGTAGGTATCGACCCATCCATTTTTCTAGTGAAAATACAAAATATTAAATATATTTTATATTTGAGCAATATTTTGCATCAGTATTGCTACTGAATTGGGGTGCAGAGATTTGAACTCTGGATCTCTCGCTCCCAAAGCGAGCGCCTTAAACCAAACTGGGCTACACCCCATGATAGGCGGGAATTATTACCCTCCCGCCAAGCTGTATACAGAAGGCTTGTCTTGGTCGAACGATATGGAGAATTCACAGTATTCTACTTTTCGTTGTTGACAATTTAAGTTAGCGCATTATCCTAACACCTATTTTAAGGAAGGGTTTTTATTATATTTGAAAATTAACTTTTCTTGCTTGGGCATTAATAAAATTTTTGAAAATTCTCATATTATTTTGATTTTTCCAAGCATAAAATATAAAGCATTTGTCCTTATCATATGAAATTTTTTCAGGATGATAAGTATTTACTAATAATTTAATAAATTCGGCGGGAGATATACCTAAAATTCTAGCTGGAATATACCATTCTGCGGAACCGCCACCAATGTTACTTACATCATTACAATGCCAGAATCCCGCTGCATCTTGCCATTCTTCAGCTTTCCAAACTTTAGCCATGTCTACTCCTTATAAATGCAATTCCTCAATTAATCTACGTACTTCCGCAACTTCTTCATCAGTCATCTCTGTATTCTGCGGGATTGCTTGACTTGACGATGCTACAAAGCTCGTCTGTCCGCCCATTAAATCTTTAGCCGCAGTAAGGGCAATTTTTATTTCAATCGGTTCTCCCTCACAAGTGGTAGGAATACGTATTGTTTTTCCATCAGTATCCATAAATGAATTTGGAAATACTTGCAAGATTGCTTTAGTTATAAGCTCTTTAGACCGAGTTCCTTTCGCCATTTATTTTTTCCTTTCCTTTACTTTATACATATATTATATCATAAATTTTTAAAAATGTCAAATGGGGTTTCCTTCACCTTCATGAAAAAGATTATAACACTCATGACATAATGCCATAAATCCACCCATTCCATCCGATATAAAATGACCTTCTTTATAAGAATTAATATCCTTATCACAACAGATACATTTAGACAAATTATATGTATTATTAAAACGATATCTTTCTGCTCTTTTATATTTAAAATAGGGCATCTTTTTATTAGCTAAAATTTTTTCTAATCTATCTATTGTATTATCTAACCACTTGCATATTAATCTTTCTGTATAGGTATGTTCATCTAGATAACCACAAGAGACATTTACCGCTGCAATCCCCCAAGCAGGGGCAATTATACTAATGTCAGTAAAAGTGCCATAGTTATATTCAAATCCATATTCTTCAATATAAGAAGTGAATTTTTTATTATCACAGGTATAAAAAACACAATCTTTTTCGTTAGCTCTATCAATCTGAATTAAAGCCTTACATTTTTTAAATGGACAGTCTGGCATATCTTCAATTAACTTTTTTGCGCCAATTCCACCACTTTCTTCTAAATCTGTAAAAATAACATGCGGATAATATCCTCTTTGAATAAGTTCTATAATAGCATAGATTCCCGCTCTATCATCAAAACCGCTTCCCTTAGGATTCCATAGAATAGTTTTTTCTGGATCATAGATAAATTCATCAATATCAGGTGGATTAGCAAATACTGTATCCATATGAGCTAATAGACAAATAGGGATATTTCCTTCTGCTATTAAATATTGGTCATGATTCCAAATTTTACTATATCCTTTTTGATGTAAAAACTTTAAAAGAATATTATATAATTGTGGTTTAGTTAAAATAGTTAATCTTTTAATTAAATCTAAATTCATTCTTTAATACCTAACTGTTCTTTTATCTGCTCTTCTCTTTCTTTTAAAACTTTAGGTTTTTTACGAGGCTTGATTACCTCTATTCCTACTTTATCAAAATTGGTAGCTAAATCCGCCATTTGTAAACAAAGATTACATTGATTAAATAAACACTTTTTATGACAATCCATTCTCATTTCTGCAAAATGAGGATTTAAACCAGTATTTGGAATTATAGTTTCATCAAAATCTAAAATAATATCATTAAGATTCCCTAACCATTGACCTTGTTTATATATTTCATAAATAGTTGAAAGTCTTTTTGTCCCCCATATTTCCAATACATCTATATAATCTTCATATAATTCTACATCTTCAGGTCTAATCCAAAATCTTTTCATGGCGGGAATTAGGTCTTTTCCACCTGCCGCCACTTGAGTAATATTTGGAAAAACTCTAAACTTAACATTAAAGTTTTCTTTTATTCGTTTTAATCTTTTAAGATAAAACCCTAATTCTTGAACTATGTATATATCACTAGCTCCCATTCCCGCTTGAATATATACTTCTTCTATTGTTGTAGCAAACTGCTTAAACATAAAAGAAATATTATTCTCTTTTAAATCATCAATAATTTGTTTAATAGCGGTATGTCCAATATCAATTTTAACTTTAATTGAATATCCATCTTTAATTAATTTATTAAGATAAGGAAGAACTTCTTCTATATCTTCTACTTTTGTTAAATCAATAATAAAAGTTAAATTCCCACCTTCCGCAAAAGATGTTATAAATTCTATTAAGTAATCAGATCCAGAATATTCATTTAAAAGAACCTCATCAATTTCATCATAATGACGAAAATCTTTGGTATATGTAACTGCGTATTGCATATTATCAACTCCTATAACTTTTTATTATCCTTTATTATATTATAACAAAAATTTTTATAAAAGTCAAAAAAGAGCAGACATAAGTCCGCTCTTTTATTTGTCATAATTCTACTTTGATATTACTCAGCATCTGCTTCAGCAATGGGAACTGTTGCATAAACCTTCATTGTCTTACCATCAACCTTGCGGTCGCCCTTAAACACTTCCTCATTCTTGATAAGCTGAGTAAGTCTAGCAATAACCTTGGCATTTGTAACCTCAGGGTCATCAAGTTCAGCTACGATTTCAGCAATAGACTTGGGCTCCTCACCAAGAATCTCTTTAATCTGACCACGAAGAGCATCGCCAGCCGCCTTCTTCTCATTTGCCTTTTCCTTAGCCTTTGCAGCCTTAGATTCAAGCTGAGCAATAGTTACATCAATATAGTTCTTAATATCTTCAGGGGTAACCTCTACATCACCAACTGTTACATTTGAAAACTCCATTGTTGCAAGAGCCTGAAGAACTGTCTTTTTAGATACTGTGTTTGTCATATAATTTTTCTCCTTTTAAATTTAAAATTAATTGTTAATGTTTTCCTTTATCTTATATATATATTATATCAAAATTTTTTAAAAATGTCAAGGCTAGAGTGCTATATCTGAATTAAACGTCTTCAATTTCCATATCTTCAGTAATCTTTTTTGGAACCTCCGCATTAAAAAATCTAAATTTTTCTTGATACTGCGGAGTAATGATATAATATGTTTTAGGATTACAATACCAATTAAATTTATCCACTGTAACTTTAATACTCATTTCTGGATTATTTTTAACTTTTGCTTGACATTCGTTACAAAGACTTACTATCTCTCCTCTCATAGCATCTATTAATTTATTATCACATTCTTCTTTTGTAAGCCAACTAGGATGGAAATAACCAATAGTCTCTCTTCCACTTTGAATGTCATTTAATATTTTGTTATTATTTTCAAATAAAAATGGAGCATAAAGTAATTCAGTTGACCAATCATTTGTATATATATTTTTCTTTCCACAACAAGGGCAAATTCTTAAACTTTGTTTGATACAATTTAGACAAATTCTAAGTTTATGAGTACCATTCCCCCTATAACCATGGAAATTATAAAAAGTCATTATATTGTTTTTCCCAGGACTTGTCATAAAATTTTTATTACAAAAATCACATGAATATTCTTTTATGCAATCATGACAAATAACCTGTCCTGTGTAGCTATATCTATCATTATAATACTCATATCTATCATCATTGTTTAATTTAATCACCTGTTTTCCACAAACTAAACAGGGAGCCTTTCCACTTACTGAATAAATTTTAGTATTATTTACTTTGTTTCTATAACAATAGTATGGATCATTTGGCTTATTAAGCATATCATTATACATACCTTTTGTATCCCATATGATATTATTTTTAGTACGGGATGGTGCTCGCATCCATTTCCGCTGATTTTCCATTCTGCTATTGCTATAAACATATTTCATATCCTGATATAATTCTGGACCAAAATCATAACTCCAATTAAGATTTTCAATTGCAAGTTTTTTAATTTCATCAAGAATAAACAAAGAAGTTTCTTTATTCTCATAAGGATATGCAGTTCCGCTCATAATAATGTCTTTTGTTACATAGAAAAGCTGTCGCCATTTTTTATTATTCCAAATATAGGGAGCTTCTTCTTGTCCCTCTTTAAAATAAAAAGGATTTTTAGGATTGTCTAAGTAGCAACAAACAACATTATTAGAATTCATCATCTCTACTGTACCGACATGATAACATCCATGGTCTTTCCAATTCATACAAGAGCTCCAATTAGACTGATTATCGCTCATAGTCATAAAATCAAGAGGATGAATAGAAATATTTACCATTCCTGAAACAGTTTTATCATTTAAAACTAAGGAATGTTTCTTTTTGAATTCTTCAAAAGCGTCTTTATCAAAATCATATACATCTTTAAAATAATCAATAACCTTGCCAATTGCACGAATAGGTTTGGTACCAACCGAAATCTGCAACATTTTTTGAGCACCTTCAGGCTTATATTTTAAAGAATAAGCAATTTTATCATTTACAAAGTTATCTGCATCCATAAGATGATTAAAAAATTGCTTTTGATCTACATCAAAAACTCCTTTATTATAAAGAAGAATTACAACATTATTATAAAAATTATGATAATTAGCTTTAAAGGCATCTTCTCTTAATAATTTTAAAAAATCCACCCTAATTATATCTCTTTCTTTTTCATAAACATAAGGGATTTTTTTAATAAATTGATTGCCTAATAATTTATATAATTTTTGTTTAGAATGAGACCAGCTCTGTAACCATTGTTCTATACCTATAAATTTATCTAATGAACATTGGGTTTCTTCTACATAGGCATTAATAGTCGCTTTATCTGCATCTGTTAATTTTTCAATTAAATCAATATATGCTCCCATTAGAAATTTCTCCTTATATAAGTTTCAACTTCACGTTCTATTCGTTTAATATCTTGAGGTAAAATATTATCTTTGCCAAAATTAAATTTATCACATATCCTCTGTAAAAGATGATTTGGATTTCCGCCTACATAGCTTTTTTTAAATGCAGCAATTACTTTATCTGCATTTTCTGAAGATTGTAACGCAGTTAATTCAAAACCATTTAAACCATCTGATATATCAAATTTCATTATTATCAACTCCTTTATTTTATATATTTATTATATCATAATTTTTTAAAAAAATCAAGGTGGCTTTATTAAGCCACCTTTTTGCGTTTAATAACTATCGTAAAAGTAAATATCAAAATCTTCGTTACTTATATCTCCATAATCATAATCTTCAAGAAGTCGTCTTATATTAAAAATACAATTTGCAATAGATTTAAGACCAACATCCCAACTCCAAATTGAAGAACTATTATCACGATTCCAATTATCTTCATTAAGATAATATTTTAAAACATTCTCAACAAAATCATATAAATCTTCTAATGTAAGATGTTTAGATGTACCATCTTCTGCCAATTCGGCGGAAATAGCCCTATTACGGATATTCCAACACTTCCTCCAATATCCTAATTCATATTCATTTGTAGCATCATCATCATCTCTTAAATAAGAAAAATTCTTTTTTAAATATTCTTTACCTTTAATAGTTTTTCCTTTAATTATTAAGCCATTATCTAATCCCATAATTAACACCTCTTTCTTTCTTTTTAAAAGTCAATTTTCTTCTTTAAAACGAGGGCGAGTAATAATAGTCTGCTTTGTTTCTTTATATTCATCTAATTTTTTAATTGTTGCAATAGCAATTATCACCCAATCTCCAACTTCATGTGCGGGAAAAGTAGAAGTAAACCAAACTAATACATTTCCTTCTTCTGTTTGAAAAGTAAAAGCTGTTGATAAACCATATCTTGTATCAAAAGAATATTTCTTTACAAGCTGTACTTTAATATCTTTTATCTTCTCTCCTACTTCTCCAATCCACTCTGAAGTGGATTTAGGCTGGGTCTCCGCAAGTTTATTTTTAATAAAATCTTTTGCTTCAATCTTATATGAACCCTTTCCCCATGCGGAAATATCTACTACATCATCAAGGTTAATTTCAAGTAAACGATCTTCATATCTACTATCCTTAAATGATTTATGCCAACCTAAAACTGTATCATATTTAAAACCATTTTCTTTAAGTTCATCTTTAATAGAATAAGACTCACCTGTTATTATATAAGTAATACCTTCTTCAGACCAGCCATTTGTTTTAAGCCATTCCCGCTTATTATCTTCCCATTCTTCTTTCATTTTTTGAATGCGGGCAGCCTCTCTCTTCTCTGCGGCTGTCGCCTTAGCTTTTTCCATCATATTATATTCTTTTTCGGTATAAAGTCTAACTTCATCATAAATATACTTATTTCCTTCACACTGGAAACAAATTCCATTAGCTACAGGAATAGGTACAATATGGTCATTTTCTACTCTTGCTGCGATAATACCAAGTCCGCCGCATCTAGGACATATTGTTTTTATTTTAGTATAAAGCCTACCATTTTTTTCAAAGGGCTCACCAATACGTTCAGAATTCTGATATTTCTTTGCAACCATCATTTCCGCCATACTAGTTATCCCCTTTCGTTTTTTCAAATTCCCAAGTATAATCAACAATTTTTGCAGGACTTCCATTTGAAATAATAGAAGAACCTATATCACCAAGCCAGGCGTCAGAAACTTCTATTTTCTTATCTTTTGTTACATTATCTTCAATGATGTAATAAAAAGTATCTTTAAACATATAAGTTCTTCCTTTCTTTATTTTCTATATATATTATAACATAAAATTTTAAAAAAATCAAAGGGTAGATTTTTTATCCCTTTGATTCTTTCTTTTGCCAAGTGTAACAGAGTAAATCGTCTCTCTTAAGAGTTACAATATTACCCCATTTTTCCATTAATTCTCTTGTATCAAAACCATGGTCACATACAATAGCATAACCATGAGGAGTTTCTCTTACTGGGTCTAATTTAACATCAGTATTTTTAGTAACTTTTACAAAGTCATAAAGAAATTCATATAGTAAATCTTTATTTGTAGAATCAAAATCAAACATCCACTTTTTTTCTAAAGCACATTCTTTTTTAGCAGCTATTCCCGCTAATTTTGGATTAATAGAACAAAGATTAAAATCAGGATTATCTATTAAAAAGTGCAAAAGTTCCTGATAAATTTTTTGCGGATTACGAGAATTTACGGAATAATACATTCTTGAAAGCTCTCCCGTAACTCCTTGTTCTACAAAATATTCAAAGTCCGCTAATAATTCATCTGGTGTTTTATGAGTAATAAAAGATAATCTACGTTCCGCAAATCCTTCTATATCTTTATTATCTTTATTTCTAGATACAAATAAAACGACATGAATAGGTTTTGAGTTAAAAGATTCTACTGACCATTTATTATTTTTCATAAAAACTCCTTTTTTAAAAATCCGAGTCTGGATTAAAACCAGAAAAATCAAAAATTTTAGGATTTCCCGCTAAATCCCAGCCATAATTTCCAGAATGAAAATCATTTAAATCATTATCTTCAATAAAATCAGATAATGCTTTTATTTTATCTTCTCCATATATTTCAATAGCAGCCGCAACCCACTCTATGCTAAATGGTAGATAACTTTTTTTTGCTAAATCATATGATTTTTTAGAAGGCTTTGTTGTTGATGTATGCTGAGTATCAAAAGGATAAACAAATTCTTGCGCCCAAACAGGCTGATTACAAAAAGTTGTTCCAAGAAGTTCTGTTTTAGCAAAAAACTCCTCAACACCTTTTGATACCGCCAAATTATAAATATTCTGAGCCTTTTCTGTATAATTAATAGAATATTCTTCAAACTCAGGATCGCTATCTATATAGCTATCGGTTTTTTCATCATAATATTCATTATAATACATTCTACCATCAAACCCTATTTTAATAACTTTAGGTTGATTCTCTAAAATAAAGCAAATCTGACTAACTCCATATGAATATGAAATTTTAATATTCATACTCTTAGCTAAAGCAAGAACTTTTTCTACATAACATTCTGCAGAAGATGTTAAACTATCATCATCTTCCCAAATTCCAAATTCATTAGGTATTTCAATTCCAAGAATTGCTTCATAAAATGTCATTTGTTTTTCTCCTTCATTTCTTATATAAATATTATATCATATTTTTTTAAAAATGTCAAATGCGGAAACTAAATGTAGATAAAAAATAAGAAGAGATACAATATTTTGTACCCCTTCCCCCTAATCCAGTAAATTAATTACCATTACCGCATCATTTTTATCTTTATCATTGTAAATATAAATGGGTTCATCAGCGTTTTTATCTTTTCTACCAACTACTTTTTCTACTAGATACCAAGGAACATCCATCATACAACCTTCATAAATAGGTCCCTCGTCCTCTTCCTGGTCTGAGGTAAATATTCTTACTTTTGTTAGCATATCAAATAATCTTATAATCTGATTTAATCTCATTTTATTTTCCTTTCTTTACCAATTTTGAATAAGTGTTAATGACTTCCCGCCGCATGCTCTACATGAACAAGAGGAAAGATTCTTAAGAGTTTTACATTTCTTGTGATAATGAGCAATAATTTTATCGCAATTTTCACATTTTACTTGGTATTTATAAATTTGTGAATCATCAACTGTTCTTTTTACATAAGTAGTTGCTTTATTATTGAGAGTTCCAATTTCAGCGCAAACCGCCTTAAAAACTGCATCATGTCCATGACGTTCTTTAGTTCTTTCATTCACAATGTAATGGGCAGCCTCATGTTTAATTACTTCTGCTATTGTTTCATCTGCTGATGTAAAAAGTAATTTCATAGAAAATTCTACTCTATCATTTTTTACTACTCCATCTCTTGATATAGAAATAACTCTGCCCAATGTTTTATTTAGTCTTTTATTGCCTATTATTGGTACATTAACTTTTACGCCTGCTTTTTCACAAACCGCCTTAAATTCTTTTTCCACTCTTTCAATACTGTAAGACATAAGTTATTTCCTTTCTTTATTTTATATATATATTATATCATAAATTTTTAAAAAAATAAAGTAGGAGTTATTTACTCCTACTTTTTTTCTGAATGATATCTATCTATTTCTCCAATTCCAAGCCAAGTTATTGTAATTATTATCCAAAGAATAATTCTTACAAGAGCACAGCTATTTATAACAAATAAGATAAGTAAGATTATTGCTAATCCCGCATTAAAAAATGCCCAAACGTATGGATTAGAAAAGAAATTTAAAATTTTATATTTCCATGTGCCTGAAAAAAGAATCGGAGATGTATATTTATGATAAGTAGTGTACATCCAAAATATAATTCCAATTATAAACAAGAGATAAAGAGCTGATTCAATCATAATATTTATTCCTTTCTTTATTATATAAATATTATATCATAATTTTTTAATAATGTCAACTTAAGTATGCGGGAAGGCTTGCTTTATGTCTGCCATAGACCTCACTTTCCGCATAATGATGGAAGGTGCGATAAAAAATGATTTTTAAGGCGGATTGAGGGTTGACTTTTTTAGAAAATTTTGTTATAATATAAGTAAGATAAAAAATAATACGCGATTGCGTTTCATATAGATTAAAATTTTTGGACAATGCAAAGAAATTTGGATTGTTTATTTTTGAAGTAATTCTGCAAGATAATGCAGTATAATGGTATGAAAGGAGTTTAACGCCATGGCACAGATTACGGTAAGAATTCCAGACGAAGATAAGGAATTTTTAGATAAGAAGGCCGCAGAAGAAGATAGAAATATATCTTGGGTGGTAAGAAAAGCTATTAAATATTATATTGATGGATGTCAAACTGTAGAAAATACAGAGGAATAGAGGTTTTACTATGTCAAAAGCAGATATAAAAATAGTATATTCTTTTAAGTTAAAGAATTTACTTGAATTAAAAGGATTTGTTCCTCTATTGGAAACAGAAAATCCTAAAAAGAAACAATATAAATGTTGGGTTTATGAAGCAACTCCCGCCTTTTTAGCGGCTTTTGATGAGCTTGTGAGGGAGGGTTAAGTATGGCTAAACAGGAAACCCGCTTTATTACAGTACATAAAGAAGAAAAATATGATAGATTTACTCAAGTTGGTTTTAATAATTTGGGGGCTGCCATGGGAATACTTGATTCAGTTGGCGGGAAGAATCTTTATCTTTATTTAGTTTCTAATGCAAATAATATGGAATTTGAATTAAAAGTTGCGAATTATGCTAACTGGTTAAATGATCCGATATACAGAGAAGACGGAACTAAGAATGATAATAAGAGTGCGAAGTATCGAAAGCAGATAAATAGCGGGATTGATCAGCTAGTAGAAAAGGGTTATTTGGTTCAGAGGTATCCCGCAGTATACGATTTCTATGAGGGGGGCATTGTAACTGGAAGTTCCAATTGTAACAAAAATGACCAGTTGGAACAAATTGTTACGGATGAAACAAATGGTTACGATTGTAACCAGAAGTTACAGATGAAACAAAAAGTTACAGTTTTGAAACCAGCGGTTACGAATGAAACAAAAAAGGACAACTGTAACGATTTGTTACAAATGGAACAATCTGTTCCAATATATTTTGAGTTCTGAAACAAATTGTTACAAAAATCTGTAACCAGCAGTTACGGAAAATTAAGATTTCTGTAACCAGCGGTTACAATATTGAAACAAATTTTCCTCCATAAATATATATAATATATAATATAAATATATATATAATAAATATAAGCGGTATGAAATACCCCTTCGGGGAATTTCATACCTTAGCGGAATTGAATTGGGGGTAGGGTAAAGTGATGTTTGTTGGGGGTATGGATTTTAAGGGGACCCCTAATTTGAGAAGAGTCTAGCGATTCTTCTTATGAGATGTCGAAGAATGTCGTTAGACATTCTCCTTGAAGTATATTATAGACAGTGATTATTTGGATATGATGTTTGATGATATATTTTTTGGAAGTGAAGAACATGGGACAGAACCTTTGCTAGATGAATGTGATGGAGATTATAAAATTGTAGAGGAATTTTTCCCAAAGAGAATGTCGTTAGATATTCTTTATGCACATTCAAAGGAAAATGAATATAAGGTAAATAGTGGATGGTTATGTCAAGTAAGAGAAAGATTTAAAAAGGTATTAGGATATTATAATGAGGAAGAGTAGTAAAAATGAGTTAGAGATGAGAGATATATTTTAAAAATAATTAAAGAGTAAGAGAAATGAGTTGGATATATGAATATAATTTAGATATTATAAAAATGATCTAGATAGTATGTGATAGGGGGTAGATACGGTATGGTGGGGTGTGTGCTGTGTGTGAGGGGTGCCCAGATTCTAGACCTATTCTTCATTTATCTACCGCTATCGTCTTCGTAATAGAAAAAAGATCTGGAACATTAGTTCCAGATCAAATTCATTAGTTCATTAAAAATATCATACTCTTTGCTTGAACTGCCCTTAGCATTCTGTTCAATTAGCTTTAAATCTGCATTAAAAGCGTCCATAAGCTTGATATCAGGCTCAACTCCATATAGCAATGTAGAATATTCTTTCATAGCTTCAACAACCTTGGCTCTAGCACCGGCAACCGCCTTTTCTTTCTTCTTTTGTTCTGCTGCCAGCTTTTTAGCTTCCTCTTGTTCCTTTTTCATTTCTGCTGCCTTTTTCTTAGCAATCTCATAGATTTCTTCTGGGGTTCTTCCCGCATCAAGCATCCGCCTAAAAATATCTTCATTCATTTCTTTATTCATATATTTTATACCTTCTTTCTGAAAAAATGTGCTTTGCACATTTTTTTATTCTCTTATTATATATATTATATCATAAATTTTTATTTTTGTCAAGCGGTTTTAAAAATATATATATTCCCCCATTATAATTATAACATAATTTTTAATAAAAAGCAAGTGGATATTTTTGAGGGCCTCAACCATCGATTTTCATCTTCTCTTGTTAAACTGTATTGAGCTGTAGTAAAGTGATTTTTAATTAAATGGTAAGAACTTCATGAGAGGGACAAATCGTTTAAAATTTAGGAGCGGACTTAAAAAAGTCGTTTTTTTATATTATAACATAAATTTTTAAAAAAGTCAAGTATGAATACACCGCGGGACCCGCTTAATTTCAGGATCCACGGAAAAATTGCATATAATTCAAACATTCAGCGAAAAAACCCATATAGAAGATCTTTGGGGTAGATACGGCGAATCACCATCGGTGACACGCCGCTCAATAACAGATGTTATTTAATTAGGCTAGAAAAAACGCCCCGAAAGGCGTTTTTTATTTATTTATTTATCAAAACCATCAAGGGAAAGACCTAATTGTTTTGCAATACAAATTATTCCAAAATAACAATAATGTCTATTTTCATCTCTAACTCTTTTATATCGACAATTCTTACAATATTCACTTTTTGCACAAAAATTTTCAAATAATTTTTCTAGTAAATCTAAATCTTTTTCTGACATTTTTTAATCTCACTTTCTATTATAATTAAAAAATAAAAATCATCATTTTTAAAAATACCCCGAAGAATGTTCTTTATTTTAAATCATCTTCAGTTGGATTAAATAACATTTCTTCCATATCTTCACGAGTAATAAAAACTACACTATTGCGATTGGCTTCCCCGCGGTCAGACCAAATATAATTAATAATATATAAATCATCTTCGCGGCTAGTCATTACGACATAATTATTCTCTAAAAGAATATTTGTTATAATTTCTACATCTACTCTAGAACGAACAACAATTTCATTATTTGTAATGTATTTCATTTTTTTACCTCTCTTTTTAATAATTCTATTGCTTTATTAATAACGGCATGATTTTTAAAATAATCAAAATCATCTTCTGTACCTGAAAAATTATAATCAGGTAGCCAACCTCTTGCTATATAATTTAATCTATTTATAATTTCTTCTTTAGTTAAACTATTTATAAAATTATCATAATCTTCCATTTCATATTCTGTTATAGTATAAGTTTTCATTTTTTTACCTCTCTTTCTATAACTAATTATACTCTTTTTTAGGAAAAAGTCAAGCGGAAATAATGCACAAAATTTAGATTGAAAATTTGTTAATCTTGTCCATTGACAAAAATTCGGCCCAGGCGTAGCCTGATCGGGCCGCCGCATAACACCTGTTATTTAATTAATTAAAACAAAAGCATAACCAAAGTTATGCTTTTTTTGTGATTTTAGGAGGTCTTTGCTCAACAATATCCACTTTAAAGACTTTTTCACCAATTTTAACAGAAATTAACTTGTTTTCATTGAGAATTGTAACATTTTCATTATAATTTTCAGTCAAAAATGATAAAATGTTTGAAAAAAGTTCCTTTTTTTCATCAGAAACCTTTTTTTCCATTGGTTTCCGCTCTTTTCGGGGCTTACTTGGAGCAGGTTCACGAGAAACATAGGTTTTTTTTGCCTCTTTATCAAGGTTTTGCTGTTCCTCATTTTCTTCCATTGAATGGTCTGACAACCATAAATGAATTGCCTCATCAATAGAAATCTCAAGAGAATCCACAAGATTATCTATTTCTTTATCAGGGATACTAATAGTTCTATTTTTATATGTGTATCGCATTACATCACCTCTCTAAAAAAGAATTGCGGGAGGGGGACTAGCCCCCTATCCCATTAGGCTACCTTAAAGATAGCCTTTTTCTTGTCAACAGTCTTAATGACCTCACCGCTCTCAACTAACTGACGAAGAAGTGCGGTTACTTTCTGATTGCTCATGCCAACAAAATCTTCACTAGCACCGAGAATCTCTGTAACAGTAGCACCATTCTCAAAGCCCTTAAGTGCCTCAACAATCTGCGCCTTAATGCCTACGTTGGCTTCCTGCGTCTTGGTCATCTTCTTAGAGCCGTTCTTCTTATTCAGAAGTTCAATCTCATGGTCAATAAAAGCAACCATATCAGCATTATCAGCAACAACCTCACGAATAGCGCCAAACATTTCTTTCTTAGTCATAATACAAATACCACCTTTCTTTTGAAAAAATTATTTACTTGTTTCATTTGATATATTTATTATATCATATCTTTTTTATATTGTCAAGAGGTTTTTAAAAAAATTCGCGACTTTTTTCTACTCTTTTCAAAAGTACTCCATGCGGCATGGGAGATTTAATCTGTGCAACAGACCTTTTGTCCTCTTGACTATATAAAGATTATATCATAAGATTTTTTAAAAGTCAAGTATTTTTTTAAAAAATCTTAAATCGACTCTGCGATAGTATCTTCAAGGGGTTTGTGGCAACCTTTATTCTCCATGAAAATATCCACACCTACCGCAAAGCCCATTTAAGATTTTTTATTTCCTTTTCTTTATGTATAAATTATAACAAAAAATTTTTTAAAAATCAATATGGTATTCTGCATAAAATTTAGGGAAAAGAAGATATAATTTTTGGTAGATTTTTCCTCTTGACAAAATCTGCGGGAGGTGGTATAATGGTAAATTCGGCGCTCGCACGATCTGTGCTCGCGCCGTTGATAGCAGGTGTTATTTTATTAATAAAAAAAGAAGGTGTTATTTAAACACCTTCTTGAGGTCTAATTCTTTTCGTTTGTGTTGTACTTTCTGCCAGCACGCAGAATTGATAGACGTATCCATTTTTTTATGTTGCTTATAACATTCGGCTAAAATCTTAACCTCTATAAGTACATCTTCCAAGCCTGTATGACTTTCTTTAAAGTCAAGTTTTTTTGTAATATATTTATAGGTGCTTTCCGCACTAGTTAATATATTATCTTTTTCAGATACTAAACCATTTTTTAAAGCAAAGTCTATATAACTTTTTCTTGCTAAAAGTAACTCGCAAGCACAATTCCAAATATCGAAAAATTCAGTACCAAAAGGGAAAAACCAACGACACCAAGACTTTGACACATAGCGCATAAGGTTATTCAATGCTCTTTTATCAAAGCCAATATTATATGCACCGACTTTTTTAATATTATATTTTTTCATATCTGTAATAATTTCTTTGCGAACTTTCCACATAGGTTTTATTAGGCGGGAACCCGCCTTTATATCTTCCCAATATCTAGGAATTTTCTCCGCATAATAAGCCGACTGCATAACATCTTTCATATCAAGAAAAATTTCTGCAATAATAAAGGATTTTGTCTCATATACAGTACCATATCTATCACAAACCGCATAGCCTATATCATAGGGTAAAGGTTGCTCAATCGAGTTGCAAGTTTCTGTATCTAAAACCAAAAAATATTCTTTCTTTCTAGCCATGTTTTATTTACTTCCTTTCACTTGATGATTTAATTATAAAACTTTTTAAAAAATAATACAAGGGTAAAGTTGTACAAAATTTTAGGAATATTTTTGGTTAATCTGCTAGCAGATTTCCGCTTGGCAAAACCTGCAAGGCATGATATAATAAAAAATTCGCGGCGTTTGGAGCGCAACCGCCGCGTTAAAAAAGACCGCATTTCTGCGGTCTAGAGAGGTTTATCTTTAATTGGTCTCCTTTAATAAGTTAATAAGAGCATTAATAATATTTTCGTTGGCGTTGATTGTATCGCCTAAATGCCAACCTTTGCGAATTTTTTCGTTATCATCAATGAGTATCTGCAAACCGCCATTCTTGCGTGTACAATCTGCTTTTGTTCTACCATACTTTACAAGATGAATTTCGTCATAGTTAAAATTATATTTTTTTAACCAATCAATTTTTGCCTTGCGTACCATTTCATCATAAGTTGCGGAAGAATTTTTTGCAAGCCATGTTGTCACCGCAATTTTCCAGCCCTGTGCCTTAAGCAGGTCAAGAATAGCATTTAAAACTTCCATATCATAAAGCGGACGAGCAATCTCATAGGGGCGAGGGTTTTCGGCTCTTAAATCTTCGAGCCAGCCATTTACGCCATAAAGGTCTGCGATTGTACCATCCATATCAAATACTAATGTTTTACTCATTTATTTACCTCTCTCTTTTGATATATTAATTATATCATATCTTTGGTTAGATTGTCAAGTTCTTTTTTCTGTTTTCTGCGGAAATCTTTTCTAGTTTTATGTTTCCACCAATGCCATGCTTTACGATTATTTTTAACCCAACAAGCAAATTTTCTATCAAATTTATCTTCAAAAGTTTCTTTTTTATGAATATTTCCTTTAGTCATTTTTATTATCTCTCTTTTGTTAATAAATTAATTTTTTTAATCTATCACAATAATTATTACTGGAATGTAATATCCGATAGGATGTAATTTTTTATTTCCATACTTTCTTGCAATATAAATATTTTTAGTTAATTGTTTTATAGAAATACCATTTCTAATTGCTAAATCCACTTTTTTTCTTTCAATTTTAATAATCATATTTATTTACCTCTCTTTTATTGATAAACTGATTATACTATATTATAGGATAAAAGTAAATATACAAATTGCACAAAATTGTCGATGAAAAATTAGTAACTATTACTCTTGGCAAAAATGCGGGCTGTTTGGCACGTGTGCCGCCCGCAAAACATATCAAGTGTTATTTAATAAAGTATAAGAGAGGTGGCGGTTTCCCGCCACCTGTTATTTAATCTTTATCAACTATTTCATTAATGGTATAAAATTGTTTTAAAGCATTTAGGGCTTTTTCCCACATTTTTTCAATTTTCTTTGGATGTTTGATTGCATAATTTACCGCCCATTGAGTAGCCATTATTTCATCAGGTAAATTGAAATATTGCCATTCTAATTCTTTTGCTCTTGTTGCATCTGCGGTTTCCATTTCCTTGTTAATACGATTTTTTTCTTTGATACAAAATTCATAAATAGCACCTTCAATTTCATCATTAGCTATATGATGTCCTACTTCATGTAAAAGACTAATAATAAAAGGATATTTACATTTATAATTAAAACGTTCTGCAATAAATTCGTTAAAGAATTTATCTTCAATTTCTTCAGTTAATTTAAATAGCACACTCTCATCATCATAGTGATATTCATAGGTATCACTTAATAAAGCCTTTGAGATACCAAAAGGGGCAAGGACTTTAGTTACCGCAAGATTTAATTCTGTCATACCTTTTAATTCGCACATAATACAACCTCTCTTTCTATAAGATAATTATAATAAAATTTTTAGGAAAAAACAAGAGATGAAAATGCACAAAAATTGGAAATAAAAATTGTGCAACTTGCCATCTTGACAAAAATTACGTCGCGCTTGGGTTGTAAGCGCGACGTCAAAAAAGAAAAGCATGGCGGAAACCATGCTTTAAAAATCCTTTCTAATGGGCATGAAGAGAATCGAACTCTCATTTACCAAATTAAAAGTTTGGTGCCATACCTTTAGGCGACATGCCCACGAAAACCGCCTTATTTAGGTGGTCTGTGTTTAGTTAATTTAATGGTATATGTATTATTATTATAGTGGAAAGACAACTCTGTTTCAGTTTTAAGGGTAAGTTTTTCTGCCCCTAATCCTTCCATTAAAACTTTAATACAAGAAAGTAAATTC
>Ga0247610_10000102_pt1 | contig 138594 bp, 151 predicted proteins | sample 174DNAGHGhighgp2_FD_193483 | JGI IMG/M metagenome (GOLD analysis project Ga0247610, IMG submission 193483) | Sheep rumen microbial communities from Palmerston North, Manawatu-Wanganui, New Zealand - 1742 DNA GHGhigh gp2 | ecosystem: Host-associated > Mammals > Digestive system > Stomach >... | reverse complement strand
GTAATAAAATAAAAATAATAGTAATAACTGCATTAATATTTTTAGTAAGTATAGCAGGAATATCATATGCATATTTTACAATCCAAATAACAGGAAATGATACAGCGTCATCTATGAGACTAAGAACTGCAAATATGAGTCTTGTTTATAATGATGTACAAATAGTATCAGGAGAGTATGCACAACCAGGATGGACACAAACAAAAACATTAACAGTAACAAATAATGGTAATGTGGATGCATATTACAATATCATATGGAGAGATTTAACAAATGAAATAACAAATGGCGAGTTAGTAATATCAGCGACTTGTGCATCATCACCATCAGGAAGTTGTTCTAATATGTCAGAGACAGCAGTACCAACATCAATGAGTGAATCACATAACATAGCAGTAAAAAGAGGAATATCAATAGCGCCAGGAGTAACACATACATATACATTAACAGCATTATTTAAAGAAACAGGAAGTAATCAAAATTATAATCAAAATAAATACTTTAATGGTACTTTAAATATAGTAGAAGGAAAAGAGCCATTAACAATGACAAGAAATGGAACAGATTCAACAACAGGATTACCAGTAGTAAGAATAGGTTCAGAAGAATTTTATGATATAACAAACGCAATAACATATAGTTCGCTAGATTCAACATTCTTAACTAAAATCAATTATGATTCAAGTAAATCTATACTATTAGCTAAATATAATTTATATGTAGGACGAATTTGTACAAGCTCAAGTTCAAGTTCATGTACACCAATAAGTACATCAGCAAGTGGATATGGATTACAAAGTGCAGATGCAAAAGGAGCAGGTTCAACACCAAGAGTAGGAGTAGTACCATTTTCTGGATCAACTACATCAAATGGTTATTGGTATGATACATCAACAAGTGCACTAAAGACACAATATGGAACAAGCTATAATGCAAGTAATATATATGATACAACATATAGTACAGCTCCAAACTATAGTGTAGCATTTTCAAATAATTCAGGGAATGCAAATTACAGTATAGCCTATTATGTAGAAGAATATGTAAATAGATTAGGAATAGAAGGAACAGGAAGACTATTAACATATACAGAAGCAAAGGCAATGACAACTGCACAAATAACAAATGATGCTTGGTATTGGTTGGGTTCTGCTTACGACAGTAACAGCGTGCGTGATGTGTTCGCTAGTGGTGGCTTGGGCAACTACGACTTCTTCTCCAGCACGTACAACTTCGGGGTTCGTCCGGTTATAGTTGTTAACACTTCTGATATACAGAGTAGTTAATATTTTAATAAATAAAGGCTTATGTCTTTATTTTTTTATTATATTTTGGTATAATGTAATCACTATTTAGAACTTTTATTTATTTGAAAGGGTGATACTATGAGCAAAATAAATATAATGGCACTAGGTGGTCTTAATGAGAATGGTAAAAATATATATACTATTAGTATTGATGGAAAGATACTAATATTTGATTGTGGAATTAAGTTTGCTCCAGATAAGATGTACGGAGTAGATTATGTAATACCTAATTTTAAGTATCTTAAGGATAATGTTAAGAATATAGTAGGTTTATTTATAACACATCCTCATAGAGAGAATATGGGAGCTTTAACTGATTTGATTAGGGAATTGCCTAATATTCACGTTTATGCAACTAAGTATACTTCTAAGATAATTGAGATTGATTGTAAAGAAGAAAATGTTGAAATAAAAAATTTACATGTTATTGATATTCATAAAAAAATTGATTTTAGAGGATTTTCTGTTTTTCCATTTAGCGTAACTCATTCAACCCCTGAAGCAGTTGGATATAGTGTTAATACTAAAGATGGAAGTATCATTTATATGGGAGACTTTTTAATTGATCCAACTATGAAAGGTTTCTATGATATGGATCTTGGTAAAGTAGCTTATATAGGTAAACAAGGTGTATTATGTTTATTATGTGAAAGTGTATTTGCAGGTAAAAAGGGACATACTTCTCCTCATCATAAATTGGAAAGTTTCTTTAAATCAATTATTGATAAGAATAAAGGTAGGATTATATTTAGTGTTCTTTCTTTACATATTTATACAATTCAAGAAATATTTAATGCTGTAAAAGGAACTAATAGAAAAATAGTTATTATGGGTAAGGAACTTCATACTATAGTAAATATGAGTATAGATGAAGGATACATTGATGCTCCTAAGGATATGATTGGAGATTTAACTAATCTTAAAGATTCTGATGCAATTATTATAGTAAGTAATGATAGAGAAACGCCTTATTCTAATATAGGTAGAATAGTTAATGGTTATGATAAATTTATTACTTTAGAAACAAGTGATACTATTTGTTTTGCAGAACCTAGTTATGATGCTTATGAAAAAACAGTTGTTAAATTATTAAATGAAATTGCAATTAAAGGTGTTAATATTGAATTAATACCTAAAGAAAAGAGTGTTAGACATCATGCATCTTCTGAGGATATTATGCTTTTAATTAAGTTATTTAATCCTAAATATTATATGCCTATTAAAGGTGAATATAGATATCAAGTTGAAAATGGTGCTTTAGCTGAAAGAGTAGGTGTTTCAAAAGATAATATTTTATTAAAACAAAATGGAGACTTTGTTACTTTTAAAGATGGTAAACTTGTTGAAAGTGATAAAAGTATATTTGTAGATGATGTTTTAATTGATGGTAAAAGTACTGAAGATGTAGGTGGATTAGTATTAAAAGATAGAGAAATGTTAAGTTCTAATGGTTTATTACTAATATGTGCCACTCTTGATAAGAAAACTAAAAAGATTTTAGTGGGTCCAGAAATTACTACTAAAGGATTTATATATTCTAAAGAAAATGATGTATTAGGTAAAATTAAAGAAATGTCAGTTGATATAATTAATAGTAATGTATTTAATTCAAATTATGCAGATTATAATAATATTAGAAATCAAATGAGAGAGTTAATAGGTGAATATCTATATAATGAAACAGCAAGTAGACCAGTTATATTAACTGTTATAGGGGAGGTATAATATGATTTATTTAGATTATTCTGCAACTACTCCAGTTAATGATGATGTATTAGATTCTTATGTAAAAGTTTCTAAAGAGTTTATAGGTAATGCTAATAGTATTCATACTCTTGGAATGAAATCAAAAGAATTACTTATTAAAGCTACTAAACAAATAAGCGAGATATTAGGCGTTAATCCTAAAGAAATTATTTATACATCTGGAGCTTCTGAATCTAATACAACTGCTATCAAAGGAGTAGCATTTAAATATGCTAATAGGGGTAAACATATAATTACATCTTATCTTGAACATAAAAGCGTATTAGATGTAATGGATTATTTAAAAACTATTGGTTTTGAAATAGATTATGTGAGTTTACTTCCTAATGGTCAAATTGATTTAAAAGATTTAGAAAGACTTATAAGAAAAGATACAATATTGGTAAGTGTATGTGCAGTTAATTCTGAAGCAGGATTTAAAGCACCTTTAAAGACAATAAGACAAATTATTAATAAGAAGAACCCTAATGTAATATTCCATAGTGATATGACTCAAGCATTAGGTAAAATGAAAGTTCATTTATTAGATGTAGATCTTGCATCTTTCTCAGCACATAAGATATATGCTCCTAAAGGAATAGGTATTTTATATAAAAAATCATCTTTAGAAATAGAACCATTAATATATGGATTAACCGAGAATGCTCCATATAGAGGTGGTACTCCAGCTTTACCTTTGATAGTTGCTTTTTCAAAAGCAATAAGAATTATGAATGATAATTTAGAACGTAATGTTAAAAAAGTAGAGAAATTAAATAAAATTTTAATAGATGGTCTTAGTAAATATGAAGATATTGTTATTAATTCAAATGAATTATCAGTACCTCATATTGTAAATGTTAGTTTAATGAAAGTAATGTCTGAAACATTTGTAAGAGCACTTGAAAAAGAAGAAATATATATATCAACAAATACTGCTTGTTCTTCATTGGATGAAAGTACTGTTATTAAAGCTATATCAAATGATAGTAAAAGAAGTACTTCAACCATAAGAATAAGTTTAAGTCATTTGACTAGTTTTGATGAGATAAATAAATTTTTAGAATCTTTTGATAAGGTTTGGAAGGAGTTATTATTAAAATGAAAGATAAAGCATCTGAATTATTAGATTTATTAATTGAAAGGAAAAATGTATACGAAGAACTATATAACACTGATGTAAATTTCAAAAATGGAATTGATATGTTATTTTCAAGACTTGATTTAATGAGTATAGGTAGTAAAAAATATCCATATGATGATATTGATTATAGTGCAGGTAGATATTATGTGTATTTACGTGAAGTATGTTCTAAAACTTATTATGTTAATGATTTTTGGTATATAAATCATGCTGATGACATATTAAAAATAAAATATGAAATAAGTGAAGATTTAAAATATTTTAGAATTGATAACGGTAGTTCAATTAGTGTTTATAATGTAAAGAGTAAAACATTAAAAAAGTAATATGGAAGAAGTAATATTAATTAAATATGGAGATTTATATTTAAAAAAAGATAATAGAAATTTCTTTATAAAAACATTAAAAGAGAATATAGAAAGTAAACTTTTAGGACTTTCTTATGAGATTAAAAGTGATTTATCTAGAATGTTTATTTATACTGATAATTCAGATGAAGTGATTAATAGATTAAAAGAAGTATTTGGAATTTATGAAATAGTTAGAGTTAAAGAATTAGATAGAGATGAAGAATTAATATCTAATGAAGTTATTAATTATTTAAAAGATAAAGATTATAAAACTTTTAAAGTAGAAACTAAAAGAAGTGATAAATCTTATCCTATTAAGAGTATTGATTTTAATAAGTTAGTAGCGACTAAAATATTAAAAGAATATAATAATTTAAAAGTTGATATACATAATCCAGATATTTTAATTGAAATAGAAATAAGAAATAAATCTGCTTATTTATATTTAGATAAATATGAAGGATTGAAGGGATATCCAGTTAAAACATTAGGTAAAGGATTATTAATGTTATCTGGTGGGTTAGATTCACCAATAGCTGGATACTTAGCTATTAAAAAGGGAATTAAACTTAATTATATTTATTTTGAATCTTTACCTCATACAAGTTTAGAAGCAAGGAATAAGGTTATTGAACTTGCTAAAATATTAGAGAAATATAATGATCATGGTAAACTATATGTTGTTAATTTTACTAAAATACAAGAAGCAATATATAAGAATTTAAAACCTGATTATTTAATAACTATTATGAGAAGAATGATGTATAGGATAGCGGTTACTATAGCTAAAAAATATAAATATTTAGCAGTTATTAATGGTGAATCAGTAGGCCAAGTAGCATCTCAAACATTAACTTCTATTAAAGCAGTAAATGATGTTACTAATTATCCTATAATTAGACCACTAGCATGTTTTGATAAAGAAGAAATAATTAAAATATCTAAGAGCATTGGTGCTTATGAAACGAGTATTTTACCTTATGAAGATTGTTGTACAGTATTTGTTCCTAAACATCCAGTTATTAATCCTAATTTAAATATTATATATGATGAAGAATCAAAATATGATTTTGAACCTTTAATAGAAGAAGCAATTAATAATATAAATGTTATTAATTTAAATGAAGATAAAGAAGAATATAATGAATATTTATAATTAATATACATAAATTATTAATATGAAGAATATTAATAAGAATTATGAAAAATTTACTAATAATTTCTTTTATATAGAAAAAGAAAAGAATGAAGAGGAAAATTTTAGTAAAACTAGTAGATTTTAGAAAGCAAATATTTATATTTGCTTTTTTATTACGATATAAATGTTGTATAATTAATATTATGGAAATGTTGGATTTTGAAAAAAAATTATATAAAAAAGGTATCACTTTGATAGGTGGTATTGATGAGGTGGGGCGTGGTCCTTTAGTTGGACCAGTAGTTGCTTCTTGTGTAATACTTCCTAAGAATTTTTATAATGAAGATATAAAAGATTCTAAAAAGATAAGTGAGAAAAAAAGAGAAAAACTATATGAATTAATAAAAGAGAATGCTGTTGATATAGGAATAGGTATTATAGATTCTAAAAGAATAGATGAAATAAATATATATGAAGCTACTAAAGAAGCAATGCTAATGGCTATTAATAATATGAAAGTTAAGCCAGAATATTTATTAATTGATGCAATGAAATTAAATACCGATATTCCATATGAAGCAATAATTAAAGGAGATGCTAAAAGTGAGTCAATCGCTGCTGCTTCAATAATTGCCAAAGTTACAAGAGATAGAATGTTAATTGAACTTGATAAAGAATACCCTATGTATGGTTTTAAAAAAAATAAAGGATATGGTACTAAAGAGCATCTAGATGCCATTAATAAATATGGAGTATTAGAAAGTCATAGAAGAAGCTTTAAACCAGTAAGTGATGCATTATTAAAAGAAAAAGTAGTGCAAAAATAATTAAGTATGTTATAATTTAAAAGGAAAGAGGTATATTATGAAAATTTTAAGTATTAATGCAGGAAGTTCATCTTTAAAATACACTTTATTTGAAATGCCAGAAGAAAAGGCTTTGGTATCAGGTGTATTTGAAAGAATTGGAATGGATAAAAGTATGTATTCAATTAAAATTAATGGAGATAAGAAAGTTATTGAAACTCCACTTAAAGATCATAAACAAGCTTTTGAAATTTTAATTGAAGCATTAATTAAAAATAATATTGTAGAAAGTTTAGAAGAGATTAAAGGAATAGGACATAGAGTTGCACATGGTGGATCTTATTTTGATAAAACTGTTGTAGTTGATGAAGATGTTATAAGTAAGATAGAAGAATTAATTGCTTTAGCACCTTTACATAATGGACCAGCAGTTACTGGTATAAGAGCAGCTCAGGCAGTTTGTCCAAATGCAGTTAACACAGTTGTATTTGATACAGCATTCCATCAAACAATGGATGAAGATGCTTATTTATATGCAGTTCCATATGAATGGTGTAAAGATTATAAAATTAGAAGATATGGAATGCATGGAACATCTCATAAGTATGTAGCTAGTTATGCTAATAAATTATTAGGAAGAATGGATACTAAGTTAATTACTTGTCACATAGGTAATGGAGCAAGTATTTCAGCAGTTAAAGATGGTAAATGTATAAATACATCTATGGGACTTACACCAAATGCAGGGTTAATTATGGGAACAAGATGTGGAGATATTGATGCTTCAATAGTTCCTTATATGATGAAGCAAATGAAATTAACTCCAGATGAAATAGATACTATTTTAAATAAAGAAAGTGGTTTACTTGGTATAAGTGGAGTAAGTTCTGATTCAAGAGATATTGAAGAAGGAATATATGCTGGTAATGAAAGATGTGTTCTTGCTCAAAAAATGTATGTTAGAAGAATTATAGATTATATTGCTAAATATTATGTTGAACTTGAAGGATGCGATGCAATTATATTTACAGCAGGTGTTGGAGAGAATTCAATACACACTAGAAAGGAAGTTATTAACGGACTTTCAGTTTTAGGTGTAAAACTTGATGAAGAAGCTAATAACTGTAGAGGTAAAGTTCAAAAAATATCTGCTGATGATTCATCTATTCCAGTATATGTAATACCAACTGATGAAGAGTTAATGATTGCAAGAGATACATTTAATTTAGTTTAGTTCTTATAAGAAATAGAAAGGGTTTTTAATGATAACCATAAGTAAAAAAATATATAATGAAATAAAAAAGTATAAGACTATTTATATTGCAAGGCATATAGGACCAGACCCTGATGCAATAGCTAGTCAAATGGCTTTAAAGGAATCTATTATTACAACTTTTCCTAGTAGAAAAGCTTATGCAGTAGGTTCTTCAGTTGCTAGGTTTAAATATTTAGGTAAACTTGATAAAGTTGATAAATATGATTATGAGAATGGACTTTTAATATGTGTGGATGTTCCTGATATTAAGAGAGTAGATATTCCATATTTTGAAAGATTTAAGCATGTTATTAAAATTGATCATCATCCATTTGTAGATAAATTTGGAAGTATTGAATATATCGATACAAATGTAACAAGTGCGGCTGAACTTGTATTAAAAGTAATAAATGATACAAGATTAAAAATGAATAAAAAAGTAGCTGAAGATTTATTTGTAGGTATTATGTCTGATTCAAATAGATTAATGTTTTCTCCAGCAAGTTATAAACAATTTAGTTTGGTATCAGAGTTAATATATAAGTATAAATTAGATATACAAGATTTATATTCAAAATTATATAGAAGACCGTTATCAGAAGTTAGATTAATGGGATATATTGCCTCTAATCTTAAAGTTACTAAAAATAAGTTTGCATTTATTGAATTGGAAAATGATATAATTTCTTCTTTAAAAGCAGATGTATCAAGTGCTTCTAATATGATTAATGAATTTAACAATATAGACGAAATACTTGTATGGATGTTTATATCAAGAGATGAAAAAAATGATATGTTTAGAATTAATATTAGAAGTAGGGGACCACATATAAATGAAGTGGCTGCTAAATATAATGGCGGAGGTCATAGATATGCTTCTGGAGTTAGAACTAAAAATAAGGAAGATATTGAATCTCTAGAAGAAGAATTAGATGAATTATGTAAAAATTATGTAAAAGATAATGAATTATAGTTAAAAAATCAAGAAAAATTAAGAAAGTTCTTGATTTTTTTTGCATACTATAGTATTATTAAGTAGTTCGAGTTTTCCAAGGAAAACTTAATTAAAATAGACAATATGATACACCTGGTAGTGTGTTGTGGAAAGGAGAGTTTTTATGCCTACAATTAACCAATTAATCAGAAATAAAAGAGGACAAAAGGTTAAGAAAAGTAAAAGTCCAGTATTAGGATATGGATTTAATACTAAAGATAGAAAAAGATCTTTATATGATTCACCACAAAAACGTGGAGTATGTACTCGTGTTGGTACTAAAGCACCTAAGAAACCAAATTCAGCATTAAGAAAATATGCTCGTGTTAAATTAAGTAATGGTTCAGAGGTTACATGCTATATTCCTGGTGAAGGACATAATCTACAAGAACACAGCGTTGTTCTTATTAGAGGCGGACGTGTTAAAGACTTAATCGGTGTTCGTTATCACATTATTCGTGGTACTTTAGATACTGCTGGTGTTGATAAGAGAAGACAAGGTAGAAGTAAATACGGAGCTAAAAGACCTAAATAAATATATAGAAATTAAGAAAGGAGTTAATTATGCGTAAAAGAAGAGCAGAAAAAAGAGAAGTTTTAGCAGATCCAATTTATAATTCTAAAATGGTTACTAAACTTATCAATAGATTAATGATAGGTGGTAAAAAAGGTACTGCTGAAACAATACTTTATGATGCATTTGATATAGTTAAAAAGAAAACTGGGGAAGACCCAATGGTAGTTTTCGAAAAAGCGTTTGAAAATATTAAACCAGCTCTAGAAATTAGAAGTAGACGTGTAGGTGGATCTAACTATCAAGTTCCAACAGAAGTAAGACCTGATAGAAGTCAAACTTTAGCTTTCCGTTGGTTAGTTCAATATGCTAAAAGTAGAAATGGTAAAGGTATGGCTGAAAACCTTGCCGCTGAAATAATTGATGCTTCAAATGGTGTAGGTGGAGCATGTAAGAAAAGAGAAGATACACACAAGATGGCAGAAGCTAATAAGGCTTATGCACATTATAGATGGTAGGAGGTATTTATGGCAAGAGACGTATCATTAGATAAATTACGTAATATTGGTATTATGGCTCACATAGATGCCGGTAAGACCACTTTTACAGAACGTGTTTTATTCCATACAGGTAAAACTCATAAAATTGGTGAAACACATGATGGTGAATCACAAATGGACTGGATGGAACAAGAAAAAGAAAGAGGTATAACAATTACAAGTGCTGCTACAACTGCACATTGGAAAGGTTATAGACTAAATATAATTGATACACCAGGGCACGTAGACTTCACTATTGAAGTTGAAAGAAGCTTAAGAGTACTTGATGGTGCAATCGCGCTTATTGATGCTCAAGCTGGTGTTGAAACTCAAACTGAACAAGTTTGGAGACAGGCAGATGAATACAAAGTTCCTAGAATGATATTCGCTAATAAGATGGATAAAACTGGCGCTGACTTTGTAATGAGTCTAGATAGTATTAAAGATAGATTATCAGAACATAGTGCTCCAATTGAATGGCCAATAGGTGATGGAGATACTTTTAATGGAGTAATCGATTTAGTAACAATGAAGGCTTACCATTATGATGGTGAACAGCATGAAAATGCTACTGAAATAGATATTCCTGAAGAATTAAAAGGTATTGCAGAAGAAAAAAGAAATGAACTTATTGAAACTGTAGCTATGTTTGATGATGCCTTAATGGAAGATTATCTTGAAGGTAAAGAATTAAGTGTAGAACAAATAAAAGCTGCAATAAGAAAGGGAGTTTTAAATGTTGAATTCTTCCCAGTATTATGTGGTACTGCACTTGGAAATATGGGAGTAAAACTTGCACTAGATGCAGTTATTGATTATTTACCAGCTCCAACAGATATTCCACCAGTTAAGGGTGTTGATATGAAAGATAATCCTATTGAAAGAAAAGCATCTGATAGTGAACCATTCGCAGCTTTAGCATTTAAAGTTATGAATGATCCATTTGTTGGTAACTTAACATTCTTTAGAGTTTATTCTGGAGTATTAAAAAGTGGAAGTTATGTAATGAACTCTACTAATGGTGAAAAAGAAAGAATCGGGCGTATTCTTCAAATGCATGCTAATCAAAGACAAGAGATTAGTGAAGTATATGCAGGAGAAATCGCTGCAGCAGTTGGTCTAAAAGATACAACTACAGGTGATACTCTTTGTGCAGAAAATAGTCAAGTTATACTTGAAAAGATGGTATTCCCAGAACCAGTTATTGAACTTGCTATTGAACCAAAATCAAAAGCAGATCAAGAAAAAATGGGATTAGCTTTACAAAAATTAGCAAAAGAAGATCCATCATTCAGAGCATCAACTGATCATGAAACTGGTCAAACTATTATAGCCGGTATGGGTGAATTACACTTAGATGTATTAGTTGATAGAATGAGAAGAGAATTTGGTGTAGAAGCAAATGTTGGTAAACCACAAGTTGCTTATCGTGAAACTCTTACAACTTCTGCTGAATGTGAAGGAAAATATATTAAACAATCAGGTGGACGTGGACAATACGGACATGTTTGGGTTAGATTTGAACCTAATAAAGATAAAGGATATGAATTTGTTGACGAAATCGTTGGTGGTGTTGTTCCTAGAGAATATATACCAGTAGTTGATAAAGGCCTTCAAGAAGCACTTGCTGGAGGTGTTCTAGCAGGATATCCTATGGTAGATGTTAAATGTACATTATTTGATGGATCATATCATGATGTTGACTCATCTGAAATGGCATTTAAGATTGCTGCTTCAATGGCTTTAAAAGAAGCTAAAAATAAATGTAATCCTACAATACTTGAACCAATAATGAAAGTTGATGTAGTTGTTCCAGAAGAATTCTTAGGAACAGTTATGGGAGACTTAACAAGTAGAAGAGGTAAACCACTTGGTAATGAATCAAGAGGTAAAAACTTATGTATAAGTGCTATGGTTCCACTTGCAGAGATGTTTGGATACATGACAGATTTACGTTCTAATACACAAGGACGTGGAACTTACCAAATGTTCTTTGATCATTATGAACCAGTTCCAAAAAATATTGAAATGGAAATTATTAAAAGAAATAGTGTTGCTGAATAAAAGTAACATGTAAAAAATTGCAATAATACTTGAAAAATGGTAGAGTATTAGATAAAATAATATTTGTAAAAGAAAGGAAGGAATTTAAATATTATGGCAAGAGAAAAATTTGATCGTTCAAAACCACATGTTAATATTGGTACTATTGGACACGTTGACCATGGTAAAACAACATTAACAGCTGCTATTACAAAGGTTTTAGCTAAAGATGGTGGTGCAGAATTCGTTGATTATGCTAATATCGATAAAGCACCAGAAGAAAGAGAAAGAGGTATTACAATTAATACAGCTCACGTTGAGTATCAAACTAAAAATAGACACTATGCTCACGTTGACTGTCCAGGACATGCTGACTATGTTAAAAACATGATCACAGGTGCTGCACAAATGGATGGAGCTATCCTTGTAGTTTCTGCTACAGATGGACCAATGCCTCAAACAAGAGAACACATCTTATTATCAAGACAAGTTGGTGTTCCAAGAATGGTTGTATTTATTAATAAATGCGACATGGTTGATGATCCAGAACTTTTAGACTTAGTTGAAATGGAAGTTCGTGAATTATTAACTGAATATGGATTTGATGGAGATAATACTCCAATCATTAGAGGTTCTGCTCTTAAAGCTCTTGAAGGAGATGCTAAATATGAAGAAGCTATCCATCAATTAATGGATGCAGTTGATTCATGGATTGAAACTCCAGTAAGAGATACTGAGAAACCATTCTTAATGAGTATCGAAGATGTATTTACTATCACAGGACGTGGAACTGTTGTTACAGGACGTGTTGAAAGAGGTAAATTAAATCTTAATGATGAAGTTGAAATCGTAGGTATCAGAGATACTAAGAAAACTGTAGTAACTGGTATTGAAATGTTCAGAAAATCACTAGACTATGCTGAAGCTGGAGATAATGCTGGTGTATTACTTCGTGGTATCAACAGAGAAGACGTTGAAAGAGGACAAGTTCTTGCAAAACCAGGAACAGTTACTCCACATAAGAAATTCAAAGCTAGTGTTTACGTATTAACTAAAGAAGAAGGTGGAAGACATACTCCATTCTTCACAAATTATAGACCACAATTCTATTTCAGAACAACTGACGTAACTGGTGTTATCGAGTTACCTCAAGGAACTGAAATGGTTATGCCTGGTGATAACGTAAATATTACAGTTGAATTAATCACTCCAATTGCTATCGAAAACGGAACTGAATTCTCAATCCGTGAAGGTGGTAGAACAGTTGGTGCTGGTAAAGTTTCTGAAATTATTGAATAATTAAGAATCTAAAAAAGAGTTCATATTTTTGAACTCTTTTTTTATACCATATACATGTTATTTGTATCATCAAGTAATATATCACTTGATGATTCTAATTTAGATACTCTTGCTTCTAACTTTCTTACTTGTCTTTCTAATTTTGAAATTCTTTGTTCGTAGTTTTCTTCCTCGTATCCGTAATTATCATTATGATATTCATTAGGAACCATCATATTTGGAACAACGTTAGGCCCATATGCCATATAATTGTTATTGCCTTGAAAACCAGATGGCATCATATTCATCATTGGGTTAAAATATCCACCGCTTTGTGTATTAGAATATATCATATTTCTTGATTTTTTCATGTAATCACCTATATTACATTATATGACAAATAGTTTAATTTAGTGTATAATTATTTTGTGATTTGTATGAGACTTAAAAAGATTAAAAATTCAGATAAAATAGTTAGAGAATGTAAATACTTTGTAGATAATCCCAGTAGATATAAAAATAAATGGAATGTAGTATTTGGAAATTCTAATAATATTGAAATTGAAATTGGAATGGGCAAAGGAGACTTTTTAATAAGTAAAGCTTTAGATAACCCTAGTATTAACTATATAGGTATTGAAAAATATGATAGTGTTTTAGTATATGTTAAAAGGAAATTAGATGAATTAAATATTAATAATCTTAGAATTATAAATATAGATGCAATTAATTTATTAGATGTATTTGGTGAAGAGATAAGTAAAATATATCTTAATTTTTCTGATCCTTGGCCTAAGAAAAGACATGCTAAAAGGAGACTTACTCATGAAAAATTTTTGACTATATACGATCAAGTATTTGTAAACAAAAGTGTAAATATAGAAATGAAAACTGATAATGATGATTTGTTTGAATATTCATTAGAATCTTTTAAAGAACATGGTTATAAAGTAAATAAGATTGATAGAAATATAGATGATAAGTACAAAACAGAATACGAAAAGAAGTTTATGGAAAAAGGTAAAAATATTAACTTTGTTTCTATATGTAAATAGCACTTTAAAATAATTATAATTTTTGCTATAATATAAATGATTGGAGAATGTATGTATAAGAAGTTTATATTAATAATTGTATTATTAGTATTTATATTAACTGGATGTACTTCTAAGAAATTAGAAGATTTAACAATTGAAGAAGCATTATCTACTGGATTAACAAGTAATGCTGAACTTTATAATACTAATAATATTGGATATAGATATTATTTGCCAAGAGGTTTTACAGTTGAAGAAGATAGAGATAATATTCAAATATTAAAATCTGATGATATTGAGTATTTTTTGAATGTTGATTTAGTTAGTTATTATAATAAAACAGCAGTTACAAGAGATGAAAATGCATCTAATGCTTATAAATATTTGCCAATAAGTTTAAATAATAAAACTGGTTTTTTAGAAATTACTCAAAATAATGATTACTTTTTAATAAAAATGGTTTATAATTATGCTATAATAGAAGCACAAGTGAAGGAATCACAAATTAATAGTTCTATTGTAAATATGGCATATATAGTTTCATCTATAAAGTTTAATGATTTTGTTATAAATAATAAGTTTGGAGAAGATGTTTTAGAGTTAAAAGAAACTACTTATAAGATATTCGCTCCTGCTAAGCAAAAAGAAGAAACGAAAACATATGCATATTATTTAGAGCAATATAATGAGTATACTGGAGAAATTAATAATAATCAATTTCAAGATCCTGATGTAATTAATTAAGGAAGAGGTGAATCCAATGGGTTTATTTAGAAAAATAAAGGATATTTTCTATGATGAGGAAATAGTAGAAGTTCCGGATAATGAAGAAAAAGAAGAAAATGAAGAAATAAGAAATAGACAAGAGCCACCAGTTATAGAAGAAATAACTGCTCCTGTTAAAACAGTAAAATTTGATGTTGATGATGAAGAAGAGGAAGAAGAAGACACAAATAAGTTTAATGAAAGAGAGCTCTTTAAACCAGAGAAAACATTTGATTTTCCTGTATTTGATGAAGAAGAGGAAGAGATAAAGACTAGAAGTAAAACTAATGTTTTAGAATTACAGAAAGAATTAGAGCAGAGAAGCATGAATTCAAGGGAAAGAGTATATGAAAGAAATGAAACTCATCCAGAAGAAGTAAGTAATAATAATTCAACATTTAAACCTAGTCCTGTAATATCCCCAGTATATGGAATCTTAGATAAGAATTACACAAAAGAGGAAATAGTAGAGAAAAAAGATGTGGACAAGCCTTATAAAGGTGATATTAATTATGACTATGTTAGAAGAAAAGCTTATGGAACTTTAGAAGATGAATTGGAAGATACTTTAACAAAAGTAAATACAAATATAGTTGATGAGGTCGATGAACTTGAAAAAGAAATAGATGGATTGCCAAAACCAACTAAAAATATTGAAGAATTACTTGGTCAAATTGAGAGAAATGCAACAATAGGTGAGCTTGAAGAAAAAGCTAAAAATGAAATGATTGATGAAGAAGAGGAAGAGGAACAACAAGAAGAAGTAAAACCTGAGGTAGATGATAATACACTTGAGCATGATCTATTTAATTTAATAGATTCTATGTATGAAGATAAGGAGGAATAAAAAGGGATGGAAATGTTAAAAGAAGCATTACCAATAGTAATTTATATGTTGTTGATTGTATTACTTATAGTATTGATAGTATTTTTCATAAAAGCAATTTATACAGTAACTAAAGTTAATAAAATAGTTGATGATGTGGATGGAAAAATACAAACATTAAATGGAGCTTTTGCTCTTATTGATACTATAACAGATAAAATTTCATCATTAAGTGATTATATAGTGAATATAATTAATGAGAAATTGGTTAAACTATTTTCTAGAAAAAGAAAAAAAGATTATGATATTGAAGAGGAGGAAGAAGAATATGAGTAGAAAAGGTTATGGAAAATTATTAGTTGGCTTAGGAATTGGAGCTGGTTTAGGTTTACTGTTTGCCCCTAAAAAAGGTAGCGAAACTAGAGAGGATTTAAAAAAGAAAATAGATGAATTATATGCTAAAGTAAAAGAAATAGATCCTGAAGATGTTAAAAAGACAATAGTTAAAAAAATAGATGAGTTAAAAAAGGAATTAGCAGATTTAGACAAAGAAAAAGTAACTGCTATTGCTAAAAAACAAGCTGCAAATATTCAAGCAAAAGCAGAGGAATTATATGACTATGCTAAAGAAAAGGGAACTCCAGTATTAGAAAATGCTGTTGATGAAGTGAGAACTCAAGCTATTAAATTTTCTAAAGAAGTTACTAAAAAATTAGAAAGTACAAAAAAACCAACAAATACAAAAAAAGTTAAAAAAGCATAGGGATGTAAACTATTTAAAGATAATTATACAATTATCTTTTTTTATTGTATAATAATGTTATGAAAAAGATATTAGAAAGCAAAGTTTTTAGAATAATATTATGTATAATTGTAATAACAAGCATGTTTTATTTACCAGCTTGCTTTAATACTATTTTGAAATATATTGGAATAAATAATGACAATTTGTCTTCAATTATATCATTAGCAGTATATTTATTTGTTATTGCATTTGTTTATTTTCAAGAATTAAAAAACGAGTTTAAAATTTTCAAGAAAGATTTTAAAAATTGTGTTGATACTGGTCTTAAATATTGGCTATTAGGATTTTTTATAATGATTGTTTCTAATCTGATAATTAATTATTTGATAATGGGTGGTAACATTGCTGCTAATGAAGAGATGAACAGACAAGCAATTTTAGAAAATCCTCTTTTATATACAATAATGACTATTGGTGTTTTTGCACCATTTATCGAAGAAATTCTTTTTAGAAAAAGTACTGATAAAATATTTAAAAAAGAAATATATTACTATGTATTAAGTGGTGTCTTATTTGGCTTTGCACATGTAATGGCAGATTTAAGTAGTGTTCTTAACCTATTATATATAATACCTTATGGAGCACTTGGATATGTTTTTGCTCTTATGGATAAAAAAACAAACACAATATTCACAAGTATTATGTTCCATTCTTTACACAATTTACTTACACTAATCATGTTATTGTTAGTTTTATAGGAGGACTTTATGGAAGAAGATTCAAAGAAGTCCCATATTTTTGTTAATATTTTTATCATATTGACAATTACATTGATATCTATTTATTTATATTCAAGATATACTGAACACAATAAAATTGTAATGAATGAATATAGGGTAGTGAGCGAAGACATTCCTTTAAATTTTAGTGGAATTAAAATAGTTCATTTTAGTGATTTATATTTTGGAAATACAACAGATATTAAAGAAGTTGATAGACTAGTTGAAAAAATCAATTTAGTAAAACCAGATTTAATTATTTTTACTGGAAATTTATATGGAAATAAAGTAAAAAAAGAAAAAGAATTACAATCATCTTTAATTAAATTAGATGCTAAACTTGGTAAATATGCTGTAAAAGGAAATAAAGATTATTATGAAAACTTTGAAACTTTTATGGAAGAAATAGATTTTAAAGTACTAAATAATGAGTATGAATTAATATATAACGAGGATTTAACCCCAATATATTTATGCGGACTTAATAGTTCATTAAAGGAAGAAGTAAATTTAGATAATTGTAATAGTTATTTTACTGATAATGAAATAGAATTATATAAGATTTATGCTATTCATGAAGGAGATCCTTCTAAAAAAATAGTAGAGAATAGTACACCTAATTTAATTTTATCTGGTAATTCTTTAGGAGGATTAATAAACATTCCATTCTATGGGCCTTTAATACTACCTAACGGAAGTAAAAAATATAATGAAAGTTATTATAAAATTAATAATACAGAAATATTTATATCAAATGGAATAGGTACTAATGATAAATCATATAGATTTTTAAATAAACCATCCTTTAATTTATATAGGCTAAAGTCTTTAAAATAAAAATATACCTCACATATTATAAAGTGAGGTGTTTTTTATGTATCATAATTTTAAAGGTGGAGATAGATTTGTAGGAGCAGCTGCACCATTTCTTTTAGGAGCTTTAACTGGTGGTGTAACATATGCAGCATTCAATCCATATAGACCTAGACCAGTTTATTATCCATATTATGGTGGATATAATTATGGTTATGGCTACAATAACTATTATCCTTATTACTAATTAATTGGAAGCACAATTTTTACAGTAGTTCCCTTATTTATAATAGAATTATATGTTATTTTTCCTTTATGTGCTTCTATTATTTCTTTGGACAAGCATACTCCAAGACCTGTTCCTTTTTCTTTTGTTGTATTAAATGGTGTAAATAAATTATTTAATGTTTCATTATCCATTCCAATACCATAATCTTTAATTATTATATTTAAATTTTTATTTATATAACAAGTAATATCTATATTAGAATTAATTTCACTAGCTTCAATAGAATTTTTTATAATATTTATAAGGACTTGCTTGATTCTATTATAATCAGCATTAATTATTATGTCTTTTTCAGTTTTAAAATTTAATCTAATTTTTTTGTTATCAATTAAAGAAATTAAAATATTTTTAACTTCATCTAATAATGTATCTAATTCAAATTTATTTTTTTCAATCTTTATTTTACTAAACTCTCTAAAATCATTTAATAAATTAATAGTTCTTTCAACTTCACTATTTATAATATTTAAATATTTAATAGACTTTTCTTTATTATCAATATTAATCATTGATAAATATCCTTTAATAACGGCTAAAGGGTTTTTTATTTCATGCGTTATTTTAAATAAAGATACCTTTAATTCAGATTCTTTTTTGTATTCTTTTAATAAATTTTGAAGATCTAAAATCTTATAAGATCTATCAATAATGTAAAATATAATAAAATATGATACCAAGAATACTAATATCATTATGATATTTAATATGAAGTATGAGATAATTACCATTATTATTAATAGGATATAATTACTATACTTATAATTTTTTAATAGAATGTTTAATGCAATTGGTATCATAAATAACAATGTTATAATTAAATAACCTATTTCAAAAGAGTTATGTATAAATTCTATAGAAATAAGTGCTATCAAAATGCTTACAATAGTTCTTTTATCTTTAAGTGAAATAAGAAATATTAAGAATATAAATATAATATTTATTTTATTAAATAAGAGATTATTAAACATAATTATTAAAAGTAGAGAAATAAGTAATGATGAATCTAAGATAGTTTTGTTAGCATCTTCATTTAAATTTTGTTTATTACATACATAAACTATGTATAAGATGTTAGGAAGTAGAATAAAGAATACATCAATAATTATATTTAAAAAAAATATCATTATTTCACCTCAAAATAATGATATCAAATAGTTTTGTCGAATTTTGTCGAAAAAAGTAAAAAAGTGATAAATACTATCACTTTAAGTCTACTATATATTTTTTTAATTCTTTTGAATTAGCACCAAATATAATTTTTAGTTGATTATCAACTTCAACAATTCCTCTAGCTCCTAATTTTTGAATTCCATCTTTGTCAACAATTTCCATATCTTTAAGTGTAACTTTTAATCTAGACATATTTACTTCAACATCTAGTATATTTTCTTTACCACCTAAACATTGTATTAATTTATTTATTTCAAGAGAAAAATCTTTTTTTCTTAATTTAACAATTATTAATGAAATAATAATTAATACAGATAATATGATTAAATATTGCCAATACATAATTTATCACCTATAAACATTATACTATATATTTTAATAAATTTCTACTCAGTAAAAAAGAGCTCAAATTTGAACTCTTTTTATAGACACTCAACAAAAGTATCATTCAAGCATCTTACAGCACACATACATCCAACATCCATTGTAAATATTGAATCAGTACTTACGTATGGGTATATACTAGTTGTATCTGGATTTGGAGCTAAAACTCTAAAAGTGCAGCAACAGCCATTGATTTTTTCAACTCTAAATACACTACTTGTAACACCTTCTTCAGTTCTAGTTGTAGGCATTGACCAAGGAACTCCATTTCCACAACAAGTATAAAGCATAATTGGTCTAGTATTGAATATAACACTATTTGTGCCACCACCTAATGCAGGTCTATCACAAGAATTTAAACAATTTTCAGGGCAAGCATTGTCTTGAAGAATTTTAATTACTTGTAATATTTCAGCAACACAATTGTCGCAGCATCTGTTATCTGTATTGCTACTACCATTATTCATATTTATCCACTCCTTTATTCTTTTCACTTATAATTTATGCGTTAGTATCCAAAAAGTGAATCCTTTTACCTATATTTAATTTTAAATAATTATATGATAAAATTAATTAAGAGGTAATTATGGATAAATTTTTAGAAAAAATTAAAAATAAAAAATTAAGAATAGCAGTAGATATACTATTTATATTAATGGGTTTAGTATTAATATATTTCTTTTGGATGTAAGGAGGAATACTAATGGGATTGTTTTCTAAAATTAAAAGTGTATTTACTAAGAAAGAAGAAAAGAAAGATACAATTGAATCTAAAGAAATTAGATCATATGAAAAAGGCTTAGAGAAAACTAAGAAAGAATTTGTTAATAAGTTAAATATTTTAGGCATTAAATATACTAAAATTAACGATGATTTTTTTGACGAATTAGAAGAATTATTAATTATGTCTGATATTAGTGTTGAAACTGTTATGTTTATGATTGATAAACTTAAGAAAAGATGTAAAGAAGAAAAAATTGAAAACTTTGATGAATTAAAAGAGGTAATAGTTGATGAATTATTATTCTTATATGTAGATGGTGAAGTTGTAAGTTCTAAATTAAATATTAAAGATAATGAACTTAATGTGGTTTTATTTGTTGGAGTTAATGGAGTAGGTAAAACTACTAGTATAGCCAAACTAGCATCTAAATTAGTTAAAGATAATAAAAAAGTAATGTTAATTGCTGGTGATACTTTTAGAGCAGGGGCAGTGGAACAATTATCTATTTGGGCTAAAAGAGTAGGATGTGAATTCTTTGGTAGTGAAAACAAAGATCCTTCAAGTGTTGTTTATGATGGCCTAGAACTCGCTAAAAAAGAAAATATTGATGTAGTTTTGGTTGATACTGCTGGCAGACTTCAAAATAAAACTAATTTAATGATGGAATTAGAGAAAATTAATAAGGTTATAAATAATGTAACCCCTAATGCACTTAAAGAGACTCTTTTAGTTATAGATGCATCAACTGGACAAAATGGTATAGATCAAGCTAAAAGTTTTAAAGAAATAACTAATGTAACAGGATTAATATTAACTAAAATGGATGGTTCTGCAAAAGGAGGAATTGTTCTTAGTATTAAAAAAGATACTGGAATACCTGTTAAATTTATTGGATTTGGAGAAACAGTTGATGATTTAATGTCATTTGATATTGAAAAATATATTTATGGATTATTCAAGGAGTTTTAAATGGAAGAAAGAGAAAAAATTATTGAACTTTATGAATTATATAAAGGATTACTTACAGAAAATCAAAGATTATATTTTGAAAATTATTATTATGAAGATTTAAGTTTGAACGAAATCGCTTATAATAATAAAGTATCTAAAACTTTAGCGAGTAAAATAATAAATAATACTATAAAGAAATTAGAACATTATGAAGAAATTTTAAATTTTAATTATAAAGAAAACAAATTAAAGAATTTATTAAATAAAATTGATGATAGTAAAATAAAAACAGTAATTGAAGAAATTTTATATAAAGACTAGTAAAACCAATAATTATTATTTATAATATAATTATAGAAGGGTGATTTAATATGAATAAAAAAGGATGGACATTAGTTGGCGAGTTAATAGCATTTTTAATAGCAGTTATATTATTAATTTATGCAATATATGCACTTAATAGATTAGGGCTAGTAAGAGATATGGATGAGGCTATACCAGGAGTTAAACCTAGTTTAATCATAAGTGGAAAACATGTAAATTATGAAACAGTTGAAAACAATTTAATTGAAGCTACAAAAAAGTATGTAAAAGATAAATATGATAATAAATTTGATAGTGAAGTTGTGATTGTTAGAGTTAGTCAACTTGTTAAAAATGGTTACATAAGTACAATAAGAGATAATAAAAATAAAACTTGTAGTGGTTATGTAAGAGTATATAATAATGGGATAGATAATACTTATTCTCCATATTTAAGATGTAGCCAGTATGTAAGTAATGGCTATGAAGAAGAATATGATTGGTAGTTTTTAAATTATTTAGTGTGTTAAGGCAAATTTGCCTTTTTTCTTTTTATTGTATATAATACTTACTAGGAAGTGAAAAAATGGAAGTAACTAAAGTTGATAATCCTATAACCGCAGTTAGAATTACACAATATCCTAGTGATAATAAAAATGAATTTTTATTAGTAGGAAGAAGCAATGTAGGTAAAAGTAGTTTTATAAATACAATTATTAATAGGAAAAATTTTGCAAGGACTAGTGCTAAACCTGGTAAAACTCAAACATTAAATTTTTATTTATGCAACGATTCATTTTATTTAATAGATGCTCCTGGATATGGATATGCCCTTGTATCTCATAAAACTCAGCAAAAGTTTGGATTAATGATTGAAGAGTATTTAAAGGGAAGGCCTAATTTAAAACATGTTTTTTTACTTGTTGATTATAGACACAAACCAACAGAGGATGATATTTTAATGTATAATTTTTTAAAGTATTATCATTTACCAGTTACAATAGTTTGTACTAAATATGATAAAGTAAATAAATCAGCAAGAGATAAACAAGATAAATTAATAAAAGATAGTTTTGAAATATCTCCTGGAGATGAAGTTATTAATTTTTCATCATTAACTAAGACTGGTAGAGATAGAATATATGCGATAATTGATAGTTATGATAATAAAGAACCTATTCAAATAATTGAATAGGTTTTAATTTATGCAAAAAATTAGCAATCATGTATTGACATTGCTAATTTTGCATACTATAATAATGTTAGCACTTAAACAAAAAGAGTGCTAAAGGAGGCAAATATGATTAATAGTAGACAAAATGATATTCTTAAAGAAATAATTGAAGAATATATTAAAACTGCTAGACCAGTTAGTTCTAAAAGTTTATGTAGAAAATTTAAATGTTCTTCAGCAACTATTAGAAATGATATGGCTACACTTGAAAACTTTGGATACTTAGAAAAAACTCATATTTCTTCCGGACGTATTCCATCTGAAACAGGATATCGTTATTATGTAGACAATCTTATGGAACCAAAAGATATCTCTGGATCTGATATGCTTAAACTTCAAACTATATTTTCTAATAAGCAACTAGATTTAAATGATGCTATTAGTAAAAGTTTGGAGATAATAGCGGATATGACTAATTACACATCAGTTGTACTTGGTTCTTCTGCTAAAGATAATACTTTAAAGAAAGTAGAAGTTGTTCCAATTAGTGAATCAAGGTTAATTGCGATAGTAATTACTGATAAAGGACATGTTGAAAATAAGGAAATTACTTTATCAGAAAGAGTTGATTCAAAAGAAGTTATGAAAGCTACAGAACTTCTTAATAAAATGTTAGTTGGTACACCACTTACTGAAGTAGGAAGCAAACTTGAATATGATATAAAACCAATAATCGCTAATTATGTTAAGAATTATGAAGTTTTATATAATGCTTTCTATGAAGCATTAAGTAATTTTACTGAAGAGAAAAGTGTTAAATTTAGTGGTAAAGTCAATATGTTAAAACAACCAGAATTTGATAAGGTCGATGATGTTAAAAACATTATAAGTAAATTTGAAAGCAAAGATGTTGTGAATAAAATTGAAGGTACTGATAATGAGGTTAAGGTATATATTGGCAAAGAAAGTGAATTTGATGATAATGTAACTATAGTTAAAACAAAATATAAGACTGCATCTGATGAAGGAACTATAGCTGTTATAGGTCCAAAAAGAATGGAATATGAAAGAGTAGTAACGCTCTTAGAATATATTAAGAAAAGCATAGAGGAGAATAACAATGGTAAATAGTTTAGAAGAATATAAGGAAGTTATGCACTGCTATTATAATGTTCTTGATAATATTGATAAAATAAATGAATACGCTTTAGAACTAGAAAGAGTTTTCAAAAAAATTGATGATATATCAGAATCTGATATTTATATGGCAGATGAGCTATTTAATAAACTTTCTGATGAATTGAAGATTATGTTTTTAAGGTCACATGGAAGGGTATTACAGTTCGATTATCCTGAAAGATACGAAAAAGATTTAGAAATGATTAAAAAATATGATCAACGTAGAGCTGAAAGAATCTTAAAGAAATAGTTTAGGAGGAGTTATGAAAGAAAAGAAAAATAAGAAATGTAAATGTGATCATGACTGCAATTGCGGTGATGATTGCAAATGTAATGAAGATTCTAAATGTAATGAAAACTGCAACTGTGATGGTGTTTGCAAGTGTGGTGAAAACTGTACTTGTAAAAAAGAAGCAGAAGAGAAGTATTTAAGACTCCAAGCAGAATTCATTAATTTTAGAAATAGAACATCTATAGAAGTATCAAATTTATTAAAGTATGAAGGAGAAACTTTTATTAAAGAACTTCTTACTACTGTTGATAATTTTGAAAGAGCTATTGTGATGGATGATAATAATGATATGTCTGATGAAGTAAGTAAATTTCTTAGTGGATTTAAAATGATTTATGGAAATTTAAAAAGCTTATTAGACAAATATGAAATCAAAGAAATAGATGCTTTAGGTAAAGAATTTAATCCAACGTATATGGATGCAGTGTTAACTGAACATGATGAGGCTAAACCTGCTAATGTAGTTGTTGAGGTTCTTACTAAAGGTTATATGTATAAAGATAAAGTTATTAGACCTGCTATGGTAAAGGTAAATAATTAATGAACAAAAAAGTACATGCACTTATATCTTTGATGAACTGTTTTCCTTCTTATGATAATAAAAGTATTGATGATATTATAGATTATGTTTTAGATTATAGTGAAGAAATGGAAACAGTAAGTTGTAAGATGAATATGGAAATTCTTAGACTCTTAGATGAAGGATATACTGAGAATGAAATATATGATATGATTGATGGCCTTTTACCAAAAGGTATAGAGAATTTATCTGAAGACCAAAAGTTAGTCATCAGAAATGATGCCAAAAAATTAATTTTAAAAAGAAAGGAAAATTTAAATTATGAGTAATAAAATTATAGGTATAGACTTAGGTACTACTAATAGCTGTGTAGCTGTTTTGGAAGGTGGCGAAGCTAAAGTAATTCCAAATGCGGAAGGAAATAGAACAACACCATCTGTAGTATCTTATAAAAATGGAGAAATTAGAGTAGGAGATGTAGCTAAAAGAGAAGCTCAAACTTCTACTGATGTAATTAGTTCTATTAAAAGATTAATGGGAACTGATAAAAAAGTAAAAGCTAATGGAAAGGAATATACACCTCAAGAAGTAAGTGCACAAATTCTTATGAATTTAAAGAAAAGTGCAGAAGATTATTTAGGTAGTGAAGTTAAAAAGGCAGTTATAACTGTTCCAGCATATTTTAATGATGCCCAAAGACAAGCGACTAAAGATGCTGGTAAGATTGCTGGTTTAGAAGTTGAAAGAATTATTAATGAACCAACTGCTGCTGCCCTTGCTTATGGACTTGATAAACAAGATAAAGCACAAACTGTACTTGTTTATGACTTAGGTGGAGGAACATTCGATGTATCTATCCTTGAATTAGGTGATGGAGTATTCGAAGTAAAAGCTACTGCTGGTAACAATAAACTAGGTGGAGATGATTTTGATAATAGAATTATTGACTACTTAGTATCCGAATTTAAGAAAGATAATGGCATAGATTTATCTAAAGATAAACTTGCTATGCAAAGATTAAAAGAAGGAGCTGAAAAAGCTAAAAAAGATTTAAGTGGAGTAGTAACAACTCAAATAAGCTTACCATTCATCACTCAAGGTGAAAATGGACCACTTCATTTAGATATGACTTTAACAAGAGCTAAATTTGAAGATTTAATTAGTGATTTAGTTGAATCAACTAGAAAAGAAGTTAGAAATGCATTAAAAGATGCAGGATTAGATAAGAAAGATATTAATAAAGTTTTATTAGTAGGTGGATCTACTCGTGTTCCATGTGTTCAAGCTTTAGTTAAAGAAGAATTAGGAACAGAGCCAAGTAAAGAAATTAACCCAGATGAAGCAGTTGCAATGGGAGCTGCTATTCAAGGTGGAGTTTTAACTGGTGAAGTTGAAGACTTAGTATTACTTGATGTAACACCACTATCTTTAGGACTTGAAACTTTAGGAAATGTTATGACAGTATTAATTCCAAGAAATACAACAATTCCTACAACAAAATCTCAAGTATTTTCTACTGCTGCTGATAATCAACCAGCTGTTGATATTCATATTTTACAAGGTGAAAGACCAATGGCTAGTGATAATAAAACACTTGGACATTTCCAACTTACTAACATACCACCAGCACCAAGAGGAGTACCTCAAATTGAAGTATCTTTTGATATAGACGCTAATGGTATTGTTAATGTTAAGGCTAAAGACTTAGGAACTAACAAAGAACAAGCTATAACAATAACATCTAATACTAATCTTACAGATGAAGAAATTGATAGAATGATGAAAGAAGCAGAAGCTAATAAAGAAGCAGATGAAAAAAAGAAAGAATTAGCAGAAGCTAAAAATGAAACAGAACAATTAATATTTACATCTGAAAAAGCAGTAAAAGATTTAGGTGATAAAGTTAAAGATGATGAAAAGAAAGATATTGAATCTTTAGTAGAAGATGCTAAAAAAGCATTAGAGACAGATGATTTAGATAAGATCAAAGAAGCTAAAGATAAATTATCTGAAAAAGCAATGGCATTATCTTCAAGAGTTTATGAAGAAATAAATAAAGCACAACAAGAATCTCAAGCAAATACTTCTGAATCTAAAGAAGACAAAAAAGAAGATAATGTTAAAGAAGCTGAATATGAAGAAAAATAAATAAATAATTAGGACTCATTCTTTGGGTGAGTCCTATTATAATATAAGGTAGAAGAATATGAGTAAAATAAGAACTGAGTGGGATTTAACTAAAATATTTAAAAGTGATGAAGAATTTTTAAGTGCAATTAAAACTTTGGAAAAATTAAAATCTAATTATAAAAAATATAAAGGTAAAATATTATCAAATAAGGATACTTTTAAAGACTTTTTATTATTTCAAAAAGATGTTAGCATGTTAGTTGAAAAAGTATATGTTTATGCATATTTAGGTTATTATGCATGTATGGATAATGTAAAATTTCAAGAATATACTGAGATGGCTAATAAAATATCAGATGAAATAGATCAGGAAGGAAGTTTTGTAACTCCAGAAATATTATCATCTGAATATAAGAAAGTGTTAAAGTTATTAAAAGAATCTGATATGCTAGAAGAATCTTTTAGATTTGAAAAAATATTTAGATATAAAGAGCATACTTTATCAGATAATGAAGAAAGATTATTATCTAATTTAAATGAAGTATTTAGGACTCCAGAAAATTCATTTATGTCTTTAAATAACCAAGATATTAATTTAGGATTTATTAAAGATGAAAAAGGTAAAAAAGTTAGTCTTACAAGTTCTAATTATGGAAAATATATAACTTCTAAGAATTCTAGAGTAAGACGTCAAGCATTTAAAAATATGTATAAATTTTATGAAAATCATATAAATACAATCAGTTCTTTATATATTTCATCTGTTAAAACTGATGAAATATATGCAAAAATAAAAAGATTTAATAATGCAATTGAATCTAGTTTATATCATGATAATATATCTACTACTTTATATAATAATTTAATTGAAGTAAATGATAATAATTTAAAATATTTAAAAGAATATTATAAGATTAAAGCAAAAATACTAGGTATCAAAAAATTAAATATGTATGATTTAGGAGTTAATGCATCTAGTATAAAAGAAAAAGATATTCCTTATGAGGAGTGTTTAAATATTATTTATAATGCACTAAGTCCTTTAGGAAATAAATATATAAATGATTTAAAAAGCGTTATAGATAATGGTACTGTTGATGTGTATCCAAAAAAATCTAAAAGAAGTGGAGCATATCAATGGGGAACATATAAAACAACTTATGTATCATTAAACTATGAAAATAACTATGAAGGAGTAGATACACTAATTCATGAATTAGGGCATGCAATGCATTCATATTATTCTGATTTAAATCAAAGTTTTACTTATGCATCTTATCCTATATTTTTAGCGGAAATTGCATCAACTGTTAATGAAATATTACTTGAAGAATATATGCTAAAGAATGCTAAAACCAAGAAAGAAAAAGTATATTATGTAAGTGATTACTTAGATAAATTTAAAGCAACTGTTTATAGACAGACTATGTTTGCTGAATTTGAATATATTATTCATGATAAATACAGTAGAGGTGAAGTTCTTACTAAAGATTTATTATGTGATGAATATTATAAACTTAATAAAAAGAACTTTGCTCCAGTAATAAATGTTAACGAAGAAATTAAATATGAATGGGCAAGAATACCACATTTTTATACACCATTTTATGTTTATAAATATGCAACTGGATTTATATGTGCATCCTTAATTGCAGATAAGCTATTAAATGGCAATGAAAAATTTAAAGAAAAATATATTAAATTCTTAAGTAGTGGAGGTTCTAATTATCCACTTAATATACTAAAAGAATTAGGTATTGATATAGAAGATGCCGAAACATTACAAAGTGTATATGAAATATTTAATAAAAAAGTAAAGATGTTAAAAGACTTAACAAAATAGAGGTGAATTATGGCAAAGAAAGATTACTATGAAGTATTAGGTGTTCCTAAAACTGCTAGTGAACAGGAAATTAAAAGTGCCTTTAGAAAATTAGCTAAAAAATATCATCCTGATGTATGCAAAGATCCTGATGGAGCAGAAAAATTTAAAGAAGCTCAAGAAGCATATTCAGTTTTATCTGATGCAAATAAAAGAAAAACATATGATCAATTTGGTCATGCTGCTTTTGAACAAGGTGCACCAGGTGGTGGAGGATATTCATATGGAAATGGTAACTTTAATGGTATGGATTTCTCTGATATTTTTGATGAAATATTTGGAAGAAGTAATAGCGATTTTTCATCATTTGGGTTTGAAGATTTATTTGGTGGTGGAAAGAAAAAATCAAATAGAGCTAAGTCTGGCAGAGATTTAGGATATGCAATGGAAATATCTTTTGAAGAAGCTATAAATGGTTGTAAAAAAGATATTGAACTTGAAACAATGGATAATTGTCCAGAATGTGATGGAAAAGGTGGCTTTGGTGAAGAGGTTTGTTCTGTTTGTAATGGATCAGGAGCTGAAGTTAAACAAGCCAGTACATTATTTGGAACATTTCAAACCAGAACAACTTGTCATGCTTGTGGTGGATCAGGTAAAGTATTTAGAGAAATATGTAAAAAATGTAGAGGTAATGGTCAAGTAAAAACAACTAAAGTAATAACTATTACTGTACCTAAGGGAATAGATAATAAAGAGCAACTAAGAATAAGTGGAAAAGGGGAACCAGGTATAAATGGAGGGCCTAATGGAGATTTATATATTGAAATTAGAATAAAACCACATCCATTATATACAAGAAAAGATAATGATATTTATATAGATATGCCAGTTACCATTTGTGATCTTGTATTAGGGACCACTAAAACAATAAAAACACTAGATGGATATGTAGATTTAAAAATACCTGCTGGTTCATCAAATGATGATATATTAAAAATAAAAGGTAAAGGTGTTGATAATGGCTCTTGGAAAGCAGGAGACTTTTATGTTAATCTAAAACTTATCACGCCAACTAAATTGACAAGAGATCAAAAGAAATTGTTTGAAGAATTAAGCGAAACAGATTTAGAAAATTATAAGGAATTTAGTGAATTTGAAAAACTAAATAGATAGGGGGGTTATGAAAAAAACAATTAAAACATATGTTGAAAAACTATATCCTGGAGTAATATATTATGATTCACATGAATATGAAGTAGAAGAAAGAAATCCTGAAAAAATAAAAAATAATGGCAATGTTCAAGGATTTAGATTCTTTGATGTTGAATATGTTATAGATAGTAATAAAAAATATAAAGGAGAAAAAGTAAACTATTCTAATTGGTATTTTTATGGAAGTAGATTAAATATTAATGATCTTGAGTTTATCTTTGGAGATAATACTCAAGTAAAAAAATTAATAAAGTTTATGAAAAACAATGGATATGAATATGCTTGTTATACACAGACAGGAAATTTTATACCAATGGAAATAGAAGATATAACATATGAAGAGTATATCTCAGGTAAGAAAAAGGTGTTAAAGAAAGACTGACACCTTTTTGTTTGACTTTTATATCTAAAATGTTATAATTTTAAGCGTTATTGGAGTACTATATGGAAAGATATAAAGAGATTGAAAGAAGTATTATTAAGAAATTTAGAAAAGAAATATGGGCCAGATTTGTTAAGGCTGTTAAAGACTATAAATTAATAAATGAAAATGATAATATAATGGTATGCATAAGTGGTGGTAAAGATTCTTTTTTACTAGCTAAATGTATTCAAGAATTAGAAAGGCATTCTGATATTAAGTTTAATGCTCATTATGTTGTGATGAATCCTGGATATAATGAAAAGAATCATGAAATGATTCTTAAGAATGCAGATATATTGAATATTCCAATTGAGATATTTTCTTCAGATATATTTAATGTAGTTACAAGTGTAAATGAGGGTTCACCTTGCTATTTATGTGCTAGAATGAGAAGAGGATATTTATATAATAAAGCTAAGGAACTTGGATGTAATAAAATAGCTTTAGGTCATCATTTTGATGATGTAATAGAAACGACATTACTTTCTATGCTATATGGAGCAGAAATTAAAACAATGGTACCTAAACTTCATAGTACTAACTATAAAGGATTAGAATTAATTAGACCTCTTTATTTAGTAAAGGAATCATCTATAATAGCATGGAAGAATTTTAATAATTTGGAATTCTTAAATTGTGCTTGTAAATTTACTGAAGAATCTTCTATAGATGAAGAACAAAGTAAAAGAAAAGAAATGAAGAAGTTAATTGGTGAACTTAGAAAAAAGAATAAAGATATTGATTATAACATATTTAAATCTATGGATAATGTTAATATTAATTGTATTTTAGGATATAAAAAAGATGGTAAATATACTAGTTTTTTAGATGATTATGATAAATAAATGTTACTTTTTATTTAAAAAAGTAACTTTTTTTGATAAAATATATAAAAAATTTTAAAAATTAAAAGTGTTTTTAAAATTTTTGGCGTATATAATAATTAGAGGGCACAAAATGGCTGAATATAAGGATAACGAACTCGTTAGCAAAATACTTGCTAGTAACAATATAGTTGATGTAATTGGTGAATATATTAATCTTGAACATAAAGGCAAGAATTTTTTTGGTGTATGTCCTTTTCATGATGATCATAGTCCTAGTATGTCAGTAAGTCCTGAAAAGAACATATTTAAATGTTTTTCATGTGGAGCATCTGGTAATGCAATAACATTCTTAATGGATTATTTAGGTATTGAATTTAAGGAAGCTTTAAAGATGCTTGCAGATAATGCTGGTATTATATTAGATAGTAGTTTTACTAAAAAGAAAGTTAATAGTGAGTTTGAAGAATTATATAAAATAAATAGTTTGGTAGTATCTTTATTCAAAAACAACTTAGCTAGTACTAAAGGTAAAGAAGCAAGAGAATATCTAAAGAAAAGAGGACTTGATGAGGAGACTATTAAATACTTTAATATAGGTCTTGCAATTGATAATTTAATATCAAATACTATTTCTAAAAAATATAGTAAAAATATATTAAAAGATATTGATTTATGTAATGAATATAATAATAAATTATATGATACGTTCGATAATAGAATAATGTTTCCTATAAGTGATAAAGATGGAAATGTAATTGGATTTACTGGAAGGATATATAGAAAGTCAGATTCTAATGAAAGCAAATATGTAAATACTAAAGAAACAATAATATTTAAAAAAGGAAATGTTTTATATAACTTAAATAATGCCAAAGAATTTATAAGGAAAGAAAAAGCAATAATAATTTGTGAAGGTCAAATGGACACAATAAGACTTCACACTATTGGAGTAAATAATGTAGTTGCTTTATCTGGAAAAGAAATTACAAAAGAACAGATTGACTTAATTTCTTCAATGAAATGTGATATAATATTGAACTTAGATCAAGACGAGGCAGGTAAAAAAGGAAATATTGTTTTAGGCGATGCATTTACCTCTCTTGGTAAGAATGTAAGTGTAATAGTATTTAATGATGCTAAAGACACTGATGAATTAGTATTGAAAAAAGGAGAGGATGCTTTCTTAAGTGCTTATCGTAATAGAGTAGATTATATTACATTTAAGCTGGATTATTTAAAAAGCAATAAGAATTTAAATGATTCAGTAGAGTTATCAAAATATATAAATGCAGCGATTGAAAGTTTAAATAAAATAAATGATGATATATTAATTGAACTTAAATTAAAAGAAATATCCGAAAAATATGGAATAAGCATTTCAACATTAAAAAGTAAAATTAAAAAGAAAGAAAGTGTTAAAGTAACACCAATAAAGAAAGAAAATACTAAGAAATATAAAGGATATCAAAAAACAGAACTGAGATTATTATATTTAATGCTTAATAATGAAGATGTACTTTTATCTTATGAAAACAATCTAGGGTTCTTAGTAACAAAAGAATTTACAGATTTTGCTAACGAGATATTAAGTTTTAAATATAAGAATCATGGATTTTCATTATCAGATTTTATGACATATGTTTATCAAAATAGTTTAGATGGATTATTAAAAGAAATAATGGAAAATGGTGGGCCTGAAGATTATACTGATGAAGAGTTAGATTATTTAATGAATATAGTTAAGGAATCAACTGTGGAAAAAGAAATAGAAAAATTAAAAATTAGGCAAAAAGAATCTCTTGATGAAGAAGAAAAAAAGAGCATAACTAAAAAAATAGAGAATATGAGGAAGGAAGTATTAACATGGTACAAGAAATAAAAACATTTGAAGAAAGAGTTAATGAATTAATAGAAGAAGGTAAAAACCAAGGATTTGTTACTTATGAGGCAATCGCTAAGAAATTAGAAGGATTGGATGTAGATAATAATTCATTTGATGAACTATATAATAAACTTACTGATAATCAAATAGAAGTTCTTACAGAAGATGAAGCAGCTGGTGGAGAAGGAATAAAATTAGATGTAGATTTTGATGATATTCCAGATGATTCTAAAGATATGAGTGTTAAAGATAATGTAAGAATGTATTTAAAAGATATAGGTAAAATAAGCTTATTATCTTTAGATGAAGAATTAGAACTTAGTAAAAGAGTTGCTGATGGTGATGAAGAAGCTAAAAATATACTTGCAGAATCTAACTTAAGACTTGTTGTTAGTATAGCTAAAAGATACGTTGGACGTGGATTATTATTCCTTGATCTTATCCAAGAAGGTAATATAGGTCTTATGAAAGCAGTAGAAAAGTTTGACTATGGTAAAGGATATAAATTTTCTACTTATGCAACTTGGTGGATTAGACAAGCTATTACAAGAGCTTTAGCAGATCAAGCAAGAACAATAAGAGTTCCAGTTCATATGGTTGAAACTATTAATAAGATGGCAAGAATCGAAAGACAAATGACTCTTGAATTAAATAGAGAGCCTACTGATGAAGAACTTGCTAAAAAGATGAATCTTACTGTTGATAAAGTAATTGAAATAAGAAAGATATCACAAGATCCAGTATCTTTAGAAACACCAATAGGTGATGAAGAAGATTCACATTTAGGAGATTTCCTTGCGGATGATAAAATTAAATCTCCAGAAGATTATGCAACATATGAAATACTTAAAGATGAACTTAAAGATGTGTTAATGACTCTTACTAAAAGAGAAGAAGAAGTTCTTGAACTTAGATTTGGATTATTTGATGGCTCTTATCATACACTAGAAGAAGTTGGTAAAAAATTTGGTGTAACAAGAGAAAGAATCAGACAAATTGAAGCTAAAGCACTTAGAAAATTAAGACATCCTTCTCGTGCTAAAAAATTAAAGGATTTCTTAATTGAATAAAAGAATTAAAATAATTTCTTCATATATAAATGAAGATGATAGAGTTGCTGATATAGGATGTGATCAAGCGCTTTTGTCTGAACTACTTGCTAAAAGAAAGATATATTCAGTAGCGTCTGATATAAAAGAAAATATTGTTTTAAACGCTAAAAAAAGATTAGAAAATTTAAATTTAGATAATTATGTTAACTTTATAATATCAGATGGACTTGATAATATACCAAATGATATAGATGCTTTAGTTTTATCTGGAATGGGAACATATACTATATTAAAAATAATTTCTAAATCTAAAAAACAGTATAAAAAAGTTATTACTATATCAAATAATAATAATGATATACTTAGAACTAAAATGTTAGATTATGGATATAAGATATTTTCAGAAGAAATAATTTATGATAAAAATAAATATTATAATTTGATTTTATTCGTTCCAGGAAAAAGCGAATATAGTGAAGAGGAAAAATTATTAGGAATTAATCATAAGAATGAAGAATTATTTATTAAAAAATTAAAATTTGATTTAAATAAATATAAAGAGATATATAATAAATCAAATGAAAAAAATATATTAAAAATAATTAATATTATTGAAAAAAAGTTAAAGAATTATTAGAAGTATTCCTTAAATTATTAGTAATACTTTTTTTTAATTTAATAGGTCTAGATTCTTTTATTTCATCTACTATTTCTTTATTCATATTATTTTTATTAAATAAACTTTTAATATTTCCAATATTGGGTTTAATTTGTTTATAAACTGGTATTGCCTTATTAACAATATTTATTGTTTTATGAGTAGTTGAAAATATTTTTTCAAAATTAATGTTTTTTAAAGTTTCAAACATAATAAAATCACCTAATATATTTTATGTAATGCATAAAATATATTTCCAATAATAGTATTTTACATTTATAAAAAGTATGTTATAATAATTATTGTAAATAGAATAGGAAGGAGTAAATTATATGGGAAGCATTGGAAAGTTTTTTCTTTCTATTTTTGATGAAATATATACATTTTTCAAAAGCTTCGCTTATGGGGTATTCTCTTTCTTTGATATTGTTTTTACATCAATATTTTCAGTAATAAGTTCCATAGCTTATGGTGTATTTGTTGTATTTAAATATATTAAACTAGCTTTATGGGATGGCATAGTTTTAGAAATATTTGAAATTTTTAAATCATTTTTCTTAGGGGTATTTTATATTATAAAATTTGTTATATATGATATTCCAAAAATAGCAGTTGAAGCTATTGTATCATTAGGTAAAAAAATATATAATCGCTTTAAAAATACTATTGAATTAATTACTCAATTTTTTAAAGAGTTACCTAGTAAACTTAAAAACTATTTTGTTAATAAGTATAATAATTTACAAATAGTGAAGTATTATCGTAATAAAAGAGATAGAGAATTAGAAGTTTTATATATCGATAAGAATAGTGCGGATGCTAAAAGAAGTGAAGAAAAGCATGCATATGAATATTTAGTAAGAAATAAAGAAGGGAAACTTATTAAAGGATATTTCATGGCTTTATCTAGGTTAGATACATATTCATATTTGCTTGATGAAGGATATGAAGTATATGAAATAAAAACTAGTAAATGGGTTGACTTTATACATGGAGAATCATTTTTTCATAAATCAAGAATGAAAAATAAAGATTTAATATTTTGGTTAGCTCAATTGTCAACATATATTAAGAGTGGAGTTACATTAACAGAAAGTGTTAAAATACTTGCTCAGCAGAACAAGAACACCAGATATAAACGTTCTTTTGATTCAATGATATATGAACTTACTATGGGTGAAAGTTTTTCAGAAGCTTTAAGAAAACAAGGAAATTTATTTCCACCACTATTAATTAATATGGTTAAAGCAGCAGAAAAAATTGGTGATATTGAGTCAACATTAGATGAGATGAGTGACTATTATGACCAAATAGAAAAAAATAGAAAAGCAGTTATTGGCGCTTTAACATATCCAACTATAATTGCAGTTTTTGCAATAGGTGTAATAACATTTATTATGGCATATATAATTCCTCAATTCGTAAAAGTATATGCTGGATTAGGAATAAAGTTAAATTCTTACACACAAATGGTATTAAATATCTCTAACTTTATATCTGCAAATTGGAAATTCTTAATATTAGGTATAGCAGCATTAATATTAATATTATCTATGTTATATAAAAATGTTAAAGTATTTAGAACTGCTGTACAATATGCTTTAATGCACATACCAATTATTGGTAAAATAATTATTTATAATGAAATGACAGTATTCTCAAAAACATTTGCTTCTTTAAATAAAAACAATGTATTATTAACAGAAAGTATGGATATCTTAAGTAAAATTACAAATAACGAAATATATAAATTAATAATGTTTGATACTATCTCTAATTTACTTAGGGGTGAAAGAATGAGTGAATCATTTAAAAACAACTGGGCGATACCAGATCTTGCATACCATATGATAGCGACTGGTGAATCAACAGGTGAATTAGCAGTTATGCTAGATAAAGTAGCAGATTATTATCAATTACAGCAGAAGTCTTTGACAGATCAATTAAAAACTTTCATAGAACCAATTATGATTGTTGTTTTGGCAGTAATAGTTGGTGGAATAGTATTATCTATAATAATACCATTATTTGAAGTTTATAAGAGTATTAAGTAGGAGGGTTTTATGAATAATACAGTAGTTATGATTTTTATAATACTTTTAGGATTTGCAATGGGAAGCTTTTCTGCCTGTATGGGGTATAGAATTCCAAATAAAATTTCAACATATAAAAAGAGAAGCTTTTGTCCAAATTGTAAGAAGCAATTAAAGTGGTACATGAATATACCATTTATTTCCTATGTAATGTTAGGTGGCAAATGTGCTTATTGTAAAAAACCAATAAGTTTAATGTATCCAATTATAGAATTTACATCTGCATTATTATATTTCTTAGCATTTGAATTATATTTAAATACAGAACCATCAAGTATATATTTATTCTTAGTTGCTATAATATTATCTACAGCATTTTTAATTACATCAGTTAGTGATTTTATGTATTATTATGTAAGTGACAGAGTAGTATTTATTTCACTTATCGCTATAGTATTATTAAAATATTTCTATTTGGGTGCAGATGAAGTTGTTACTTCATTAATTTCAGGAGTAGCAATATTTGCGCTTATGATGTTTATTAAATTTTGTGGAGATAGAGTGTTTAAAAAAGAATCACTTGGCGGTGGAGATATAAAATTAATGGGGTTAATAGGTATTACAATTGGATTTATTCCATCATTAATTTGTTTATTTATATCATCAATATTTGGCTTAATTTTTTCACTACTTGCTAAGAGTGATGATAAAACTCATATTATTCCATTTGGCCCATTCTTACTATTTAGTGCTCTACTTTGTTTCTATTTTGCAGAACCAATTAAATACTTTATAGAAGAAATACTTAAAATAGTTATATAAAAGTATCATTTAAAATTGATACTTTTTTTGTTATAATTATATTATGATAAATGATTTGGTTAAATTAGATTTTGGCGAAGTTAAAAAAATTAAATTAAGCAAATATTCAACATATAAAGTGGGTGGAGAGTCTACTATGGTTTTTGTTGATTCAATAAGCTCTTTAATAAAATTAATAAAATATCTAAAAGAAAATAACATTAAATATAAAGTTATAGGTAATGCATCTAATTTGATTTTTAGTGATTATGGTTATAATGGTGTATTAATTAATTTAAGCAAAATTAATTATATAAAAAAATATAGAAATCATTTTACTGTATCTTCTGGATATAGTTTAATTAAATTTTCAAACGAAATATCAAACATAGGATATACTGGTTTAGAATTTAGCACTGGAATTCCAGGTCAAGTGGGTGGAGCAGTTTTCATGAATGCAGGATGCTATGGATCTGATATTTCAAAAGTTTTATATAAAGTAAAAGTATTAACAGATAATTATAAGATTAAAACTATATATAATAAAGATTTAAATTTTGGATATAGAGATTCAATATTTAGATATAAAAACTATATTTGCATAGATGCAACTTTTAAATTAAAAAAAGGAAGTACTGAAGAAATTAAGTCTAGAATAGAAGAATATAGATTAAAAAGATTTAATTCGCAACCTTTAGAATATCCAAATGCTGGGAGTGTATTTAGAAATCCTGAAGGATATGCTGCTGGGAAATTAATAGAAGATTTAGGCTTAAAAAACTATCATATAGGTGGTGCCTATGTATCTGAAAAACATGCTAATTTCATAATTAATAAAAATAATGCAACATCCAAAGATATAGTAGATTTAATAAGTTTTGTTAAAAAAGAGGTAAAAGCAAAATATAATATAGATTTAAAATGTGAACAAGAGATTGTCGAATAATGACAAAAAAAGTTACTTGGGAGGTTGAAATAAAAATTATTTTATTGTATAATCTACCTTGTAACGAGAGGAGGGGAGAAAAGAATGACACGTGTTGAAGTAAAAGATGGTAATGTTGAAGGTGCCTTAAAGAGATTTAAAATTAAAGTGCAAAGAAGTGGTATCCCTTCTGAAATGAAAAAGAGAAAAGAATATGCTAAACCAGGCGTAAGAAGAAGAGAAGCTAAAAAAGAAGCTATTAGAAATGCTAGAAAACATAATAAGAAATATAATTAGGAGATAAACTATGTTATATGAAAAATTAAACGCTGATATGAAATCTGCAATGATAAATAAAGATAAAGATACTTTAAGTACTCTTAGATACTTAAAATCAGCAATAGATTTATATAGAATAAATAATAAGTTAGATGAAGTTACTGATGAAGTAGTAATTGATATTGCTTCTAAACAAGTAAAAACTCATAAAGAATCAATTTTAGAGTTTGAAAAAGGTAATAGATTAGATCTAGCTGAAAATTTAAAAAGAGAAATTAAATTATTAGAAACTTTCTTACCAGAACAATTAAGCGATGAAGAAATAGAAATAGAACTTAATAAAATATTTGATGAAGTTAATCCAACTTCAAAAGCAGATATGGGTAAGATCATGAGAGAAGTTAACTCTAAATTAAAAGGTAGAGTTGATATGAAAAAAGTTTCTGAAATAGTTAATAGTAAAATAAACTCATTATAATGAGTTTTTTTATTTGCTTTTTCATATAATTAATAGGTGATACTTATGCTTAGAAACCTTATTAGTTATGTTAAAGATAATGATTATCTAATAGGTATTTATAATAATAAAGTATATATTTATAACTATAAGAAAATAATTAATATTGATAATAATTATATAAAGATAGATTTAGGATCTAAAAAAATTAAAATTAAAGGTAAAAATTTAAGTGTTAAAAAATTAGAAAACAATGAAATATTAATAAATATTAATACTGAAGGATTAGAAATCTATGAATGAAAAAATAAAAGTTAAAATATATAGTAAAGATACTTTTTATTTAGAAAGTTTTTTAGTTAGAAATAATATTAAATTTGAATATTTAAATAAAATTGATAATTATCACACATTAAATATTTTTAAAAATGATTATAAAAAAATAAAAAAAGAATTTAATAAAATTAAGATAATTGGATATTATGGAAAAAATAATATCATTAAATTTATTAAAAAGAATTTTATATTTTTTATTTCTTTAATATGGGGTTTATTTATTTTGTATGTTTTATCAACCACCATATTTAGTATAGAAATAAAAACTTCTAATGAAGAGTTAAAAGATAAATTATTTAATGAATTATACATTTATAAAATAAAAAAATATGGAAGAATTAAATCATATGCTGAGATTGAAGATATTAAAAAGAAGATTCTTAAAGATAATAAAGAATACTTGGAATGGTTAGAAATAAAAAGAGATGGTACTAAATATGAAGTATTACTTACTGAAAGGGTAATTAAAAATAATACTAAAAGTGATACTCCAAGAAATATAGTTTCTTCTAAAGATGCATTAATTAGGCATATTGATGCATCTAATGGAGTTATATTAAAGGATGTAAATGACTATGTTAAAAAAGGTGAAGTAATAATTAGTGGAGATTTATATAAAGGAGATAAATATATTAAAAGTATACATGCTTCTGGTAATGTATATGGAGAGGTTTGGTATACTGTAAAAACTACTGTACCTTATAAATATATTGAATATGTAAGAAATGGTAAAGTTATTAATCATTATTATATAGAATTATTTGGAATTAAAATGACTTTATTTGGTAAATATGAAACTAACAATTCAATGAATACTACTAAAATATTAATTGATAAACCATATTTAGGGTTTAAATTAGTTAGGGAAAAGAAAGAACTTTATGATTATAAAGAGTTTATAGTTAGTAAAGATGAGGCATATAATGAAGCAATTAAAAGAAGTGATAAAAGTATTTTAAATAAACTTAATAAAGATGAATACATAATTAGTAAAAAAGTTTTGAATAATTCTTTAATGAGTAGTAAAATAGAATTAGTAATATTTTATAAGGTTTATGAAAATATAACAGATAGTATAACTATAGAGGAGAAAAAAGAATTATGAAGAAAGAATTAATATCAGTATTAACTGTATCTTGGCCAATTATTGCAATTATTTTAACAATAGTAGTAATTATTAGGATAGCTTATATTAAAAATCATAAAAAGAAAGTTTCTTTATTAGATGAGATAATGCTTTTATTATTTGTTACTTATATATTAATATTATTCCAACTTGTTACATATGAACAAGATTATAATGGTGTAAATTTAATGCCTTTAAAAGAGATATTAAGATATGATTTTGGTACGAAAGGGTTTATGAGACAAGTAGTAGGTAATATAGTATTATTCATTCCATTTGGTTTCTTTATAACATATTACGCTAGCATTAAAAAGATTGGTTCTGCTTTTATAGCTACTTTAGCATCTAGCCTAGTTATTGAAATTGTACAATACTTTATAGGTAGAAGTTTTGATGTAGATGACATTATTTTAAATGTAATAGGGGGTATTTTAGGTTTCTTATTATTTGTTGCACTTGATGCAGTAAAAAAACATTTGCCCTCTTTCTTTCAAAAAGATATAATATACGTTATACTTAGTATTTTATTGATTATATTTATAATATTAAATATATTTGGATACATTAGTTTTTAAGGAGTGGTTATGGAGATTTTATTAACAAATACAACTAAAGAAAGCGTTGAAGAAAAAGATATTGAGAATATTTGTAAAATAACTTTTAAAAAATTAGAAGTTAAAAACCCAACTGTAAGTATTACAATTGTTGATAATAAAAAAATTAAAGAAATAAATAGAGATTATAGAAATAAAGATAGTGAAACTGATGTAATATCATTTGCATTTGAAGAATCAGATGATTATGAATATCCTGATATGAGGTTTTTAGGAGAAATATATATTTCAATTGATAAAGCTAAAAGCCAGGCAGAAGAGTATGGGCACTCTTTAAAAAGAGAGATATGTTTTTTAACAGTTCACGGTCTTCTTCATTTACTTGGATATGACCATATAGAAGAAAAAGATAGAGTAGTAATGAGAAAATTAGAAGAAGAAATATTGGAGAGTTATGATGCAAAGAGATAAAGGAATTAAAAGAACTATAAATAGTTTTAAGTATGCATTTAATGGATTAATTGATACTTATAGAACAGAACAATCAGTATGGATATATATTCCAGTTTCATTGCTTGTTATATTAGCAGGATTTTTATTAAAAATAAGTACTTTTGAATGGTTAATAATTATATTAATACTTGGAATTATTTTATCATTAGAATTGATTAATACTGCTTTAGAAGCAGTGGTGGATTTAGCTACTGAAAAGTATCATCCACTTGCTAAAAAAGCAAAAGATACAGTATCTGCTGCGGTATTAGTGTTCGCGATTACAGCTGTTATAATCGGACTTATAATTTTTATACCTAAAATTAGTTTATTGTTTTAAAGGAGTAGAAGTATGAAAGAGAAGTTATTAGAGTTAATTAAAAATAGTTATGCACCATATTCTAATATGCATTTTGCTTGTATAGTAGAAACTATTGATGGAAATTTTTATGAAGGAGTAAATGTAGAGAATGCATCTTTTGGTGGGTGTATATGTGCTGAAAGAAATGCTATTAATAGTGCAGTAAGTCATGGAGAAAGAAAATTTAAAGCATTATATTTAATGGGAGATAATGAAGAAAAATTGTGCTATCCATGTGATATTTGTAAACAAACATTTTTAGAATTTTTTGATAAAAATGTATTATTTAATATAATGAATACTAAAGGTGAGATGAAAGTATTAACTTTTGAAGAAGTTTTAAATACTCATTTTGTTAAAGAGGATTTAAAATGAAAAGTGGTTTTATAAGTGTAATAGGAAGACCTAATGTAGGTAAAAGTTCTTTAATTAATACAATAGTTGGAGAAAAGGTAGCAATAACAACATCTAAAGCACAAACTACTAGAGATCTTATTCAAGGAATATATACTGATAAAGATTCACAAATGGTTTTTGTAGATACTCCAGGTATTCATAAACCAGTTCATAAATTAGGTGGATTTTTAAACAGTAAAGCATATTATTCAGTAGATGATGTAGATCTTGTATTGTTTGTTGTTGATGGTTCTGAAGAAATAGGTAGTGGAGATAAATTTATTATTGAAAGATTAAAAAATGTAACTAAGAAGGTATTTTTAGTTATTAATAAAATTGATAAATTAAATAATGAACAAATAATAAATAAAATAAATGAATATAAAGATTTATATGATTTTTGTGAAATAATACCAGTATCAGCAACTAAAAATGATAATGTTAATAGATTAATAACGATATTAAAAAAATATTTACCTGATAATGTTAAATACTTTCCAGATGATAATAAAACATCATCTTCAATGGAATTTAGAATAACAGAAATAGTTAGAGAAAAAGTAATGAATTTAACAGAAGATGAAATACCTCATTCAATAGCTTGTGTTTTATCTGATTATCAAGAAAAAGATAATATTGCATATATTTATGTTGATATTGTTACAGATAGAGAAGCATTAAGAAAAATAATACTTGGTAAAAATGGAATAAAAATAAAAGAAATAGGAATGGAAGCAAGAAAAGATTTAGAAGTTTTATTAGGTAAGCAAGTATACATTGAACTATATGTAAGAGTACTAAGAAAATGGAGAGATAAGGAAAAATATCTAAGAGAATTAGGAATAATTAATGTTAGATGAATAAATTCTATTAAACTTTAACATAATATATTAGGTGATAAAAATGAATACTAAAGAATTATGGAAAAAGTTTACAGAAACAGGGAAAATTGAAGATTACTTAAGATATAGTAGATCAAAAAAGAATGACAAATAGTCATTCTTTTTAGCTGAAACCCTTGCAATATATATATATATATATATACTATAATACTCTTAGATAATATAGGAGTATTGATATGGAAAATAATGAAGTAAGTAAAAGTAATAAAATAAAAATAATAGTAATAACAGCATTAATATTTTTAGTAAGTATAGCAGGAATATCATATGCATATTTTACAATACAAATAACAGGAAATGATACAGCATCATCTATGAGACTAACAACTGCTAATATGTCACTTGTATATAATGATGTACAAATAGTATCAGGAGAATATGCAACACCAGGATGGAGTGATACTAAAACGCTTACTGTAACTAATACTGGTAACGTAACTGTATATTACAATATCATATGGAGAGATTTAACAAATGAAATAACAAATAATGAATTAATAATGAGTATGACTTGTTCTTCAGATAAACAAGGAAACACTTGTGATGGAATAAGCAATACACCAGTACCAATGACAACTTCAGAAGTGCATAATATAAGTATAAAGAATAATATAGGTATAGATCCTGGAGAGAAACATACATATACGGTAAGAGTAACATTCCCAGAACTATCTACAAATCAAAACTATAATCAAGGAAAAATGTTTAGAGGAACACTTAACATAAGTGAAGGAAAAGAGCCAAGTACATTAGCAGCCGGAGACGAGGTAGTATATGGGTCTGAACACTTTTATGTAGTAAGTAGTAATCAAAATGAGACAGTATTACTTTCAAAATATAATTTACTAGTTGGAGATGTGTTTAATGTTGATTCAAATGAGAATTATACATATTATAGGACATTGAATTCAAGTGATGTTGGCTATGGCTTACAAAGCAGTACAGCACAAGGATACAATTATCCTTATACAACTCAATATATAGGAGTAGTACCATTCAGTGGAACAAACTATTGGGATGATTGTGTATGTCAATATGTAGGAACTAACTGGAGTTGTACAGGTGCGCAAGGTTTAAAGAGTGAATATGCAAATGGGGATAACCCTACAGGTGCAGGAAGTTATTCATCAACATATCCATATGTATATGAGAAAGGTATGTCGAATACAGCACCATCACTAGATTATACTTGGAACTATGGTTTAGCCCAAAATAATGGATATACAATAGCATATTATGTAGAACCGTATATAAATAAAATGAAATTAGAGAAGAATTTACCAATGACAGCAAATGGAAGATTGCTAACATATGAAGAAGCAGATGCATTTAGAAATATAGCGAACTATGATGTAGATGTAGAACAATGTATTGCAGGAGGAACAGTAATTGCAATGCAGGCATACAGTATGGATGAAACAACAGCGACACAGGCGGCGACAGTATTATGTAATGGGGGAGATGTAGACGGAGCAACGCTAGGTGGAAAGTTAAATGATGGCTCAATAACATCAGAATATTATAGTTTATTAGGTTTATCAAATGTAGAACTAGTAGGAAACGAATTATATAATTCATCATTCTGGTTGGGTTCTGCTAGCGCTAGTTACCACGTGTGGTATGTTAGCACTAGTTGTGAATTGAACTACAATTACTTCTACAGTACGTTCAGCCTCGGGGTTCGACCGGTTATAGTTGTCTCAACATCTGATATCGGTGCGTAAGCACCTAGGAGCGAGTTTTCGGAGAAAACCGGTCCTGTCAAAAATTTTTGTGGCCACGGAGATCCACGAAGTGGTTCAAAAATTTTATAATAAATACGACCTATAGGGCGTCGATTGAATTTTTGTATTATTTAATTATAAATAATATAGGGAGCGCTAGTATAGGTTCCCGGTTATCTTTTTTAGATTCTGGTTGGGTTCTGCTAACAACAATAACAACGTGCGTAATGTGAACTCTAATGGCAACTTGAACAACAACAACTTCAACAATACGAACAACAACGGGGTTCGTCCGGTTATAGTAGTTAATACTTCTGATATACAAAGTAGTTAATAAGATAAAAGTTATGCTTTTATCTTTTATTTTTGCCTATTTTTTTGTATACTTATAATAGGAGTGTCTTATGGATAAAGGTTATTATTCTTCTTTAGATTTTGATAATGAAGATGATAGGTTAAGTTTTATTAATTATATTAAAGAGAAGAATTTATCAATTGATGAAATTGATATGCTTTTATCTAAGTATAAATTAGATTATTATAATGATTTTGAATTTATATTAGAAATGTATGCTAAAAAGTATTCTATTGATTTTAATAGATTAAAAAGTTTATGTAAGATTACTTCTATGGAATTAATTAAGAATTTAAATAATAAGAATATTATTTCTATATTAAATATGTCTGATGATAACTTTAATAAATTTATTAATTTATTTAGAGAAGATAATATTAAATTAAATGAACATTCTTTGAATAATATATTTGAGTCTTTAGCGCAAAGGTCATTTGTAATAGATAATCATCAAATAGTAACTGCTTTTACGATGACTTTAAAGTTTATTAAAAAAGGTGAATATGTTAATGCTAAAACAACTATGATAAGTATGTTTAAGAATGATTATAAATTAATTCAAGATAGTGAATATGATATTGATATATTATTAGATAGATTAATTAATGGAGATAAGAAAGCTACTGATTTTTATCACGATTGTTGTAATAAAATTATTGATGAAGTAAAAAATGAATATGTTAAATCTAAAGTTATTGAATATAAGAATAGTTATTTAGAGAATACTTATGAAACAAATGCATCTATTAATGCTATGTTAGAATATTTAGATTATGATGATTTATTAAAGCTAGGTTCTAAAACTCGTGGTTTAACTGACAAAGAGACATCTTTATTATTTAATGAAGAGTTAATGAATAAATTAATTAGATTTAAGAATAAAGAAGATAGAGAATTAAGTGAAGAAGTAAAAAATAATTTATTTATATTTAATAGATTATTAAATAAAATGTTTTTGAGTAATCAGCATTCTAGTTATTTAGAAAATTTATTATATACTTCAGGTGTTAAAAAAACATATGTAATACCTGATATCGATAAGTATTTTTTACTTGATACTATATGTAATTTAGAATTTGATAAACTATATAATGTTTTAAGTAATGAAGATTTATATAATGGATTAGATAAATTATTAAATAAATATAAATTCTTATCTTTTCATAATAATTTTTATGAAATAGAAGTTGAAGCGGATACTTATTGTGATCCTTTGACTGTTGCATCTATTATAATGAATTATGAATACATTTCTAATAGTGTTAATGATCCTAAAATGGCAACTATTCTTGATGTAGCAGATATCTATAGTAATGTTTCTAAAAAATATGAATTACTATTTGGAGAAGAGAATTTTAAATATTTAACAATTAACCCAGCCCCTAATAAAGCAATATATTCTAAGAATGAAAGAAGAAAAAAAGCATTAGAATATTTAAAGGGTGCTTATGAAAGAAATATAGTAAATATTCCTTCTTTTGATAAAGATTATGAACTTTCTAGTAATAAGAAAATAAATGCTATTGTTGGTAATTTTACTGATCCGATGAATTTAACATTAGGTGAAAGAACTGGTTCTTGTGCTAGAATAGGTGGTATAGCAGATTCTTTATATGACTTTTGTATGAATAATGAAAAAGGATTTAATATAGTATTTAAAACCCTTGATGGCAAGCTTATTAGTAAAGTTAGTGGATTTAGAAATGGTAATACAGTATTTTTAAATCAATTAAGAGATAGTGTTATTAAAGACTATGATGATAAAGATTTAGTAGAAACGATTGAAAAAGTATCAGATGATTTAATTCTTTTTAGTAAAGATAGCCCTCATCCAATTGAAAATATTATTATTTCTGATGATAAAGTAATGTCTAATAGTAATTATGAACTTAGTGAAATAAACATTGGTTCTTTATTTGAAAAAGTAGGTGAAGACTTTGCTATTAACATATCTGATAAATGTGCTATAGTATTAAAAACTAAAAATAAGGATAATAGTTTATGTGAGTTTAAACCAGGAGATGAATATTCTGATAAGTATGAACCTGTAAGAGATAAAGTTAGATATTCAAAAGATCCAACTCAAACTATAGGTAGAATGAATTCTCTAAATGAGATATTAAATGGTAAGAAAATTGATGAGATTAATATTGAATATAATCCTTATGTAAGATGCTTTTATGGAGAAGATTGGTATATAGGCATTGATTCGGAAGATAATATAACTGCTAAAATATTTGATAAATCTAGAAATAAGTTACTTGCTCAACAAGAAATGAATAGTGCACTTGAGATGGTAGCTGAATTAAATAAAATATTTGATGAAAAAGTAAAATAAATCTTATGAAAAAAGATTTATTTTTTGTTAAAATATTTTTGCATTTTAGCATAAAAAAATTATCTTGTAAAGAGTATTTTTAAATAAAAAAAATTTAATAAAAAAGTTAGAAAAATGTGTTTACTTTTTACTTTTTAATACATATAATATTTTCTCAAGAAGGAGGCAAGTATGATTAAAACAAATTTACCTGTTATACTTTTAAAAGGTCTGATCTTGCTTCCAAATCAAGAGGTAAGAGTAGAACTTACTAATCCAATTACAAAGAAAGTTATTAATATATCTAAACTTTATCATGATGATGAAGTGTTAATTGTATGTCCACTAAACACTCTTGAAGAAGAGCCTGATATTAATGATTTACCTAATGTTGGTGTAACTGGTAAAATTAAAAGTTATATTGAGCTTCCTAATGGTGGATCTAGAGTAGTTATAAGTGGTATTGAAAGAGTTAAAGTATATAATTATGTAAATTATTCTAATGAAGAAGATGTTCTTGAAAGTATAGTTACTCCTATACCAAGAGCTAACTATGATGAAATAGAAGAAACTGCAATATTAAGAAAATTAATGGGGGAACTTGAAAATTATATTAATAGTTCTCCTAATATATCAAATTCTATTATGTCTCAAATAAAAGGTATAATTGATTTAGATAAATTAACTGATATTATTTCAAATTTTATACCTCTTAGTTTTGAAAAGAAATTATCTTTAATGCTAAATATTAGTCCAATAGATAGAGCTAAGTTTTTAATAAGGGAAATGTCTATTGAAGTAGCAGTTGGTCTTTTAGAAGAAAAATTAGATAGAGAACTTAAGACTGAATTAGATGAAGCACAAAAAGAATTTATTTTAAAAGAAAAAATAAAAGTTATAAGAAATGAATTAGGTGAAAAAGATAATAAGAATTCTGAAACTGAAATTTTTGAAAGTAAACTTAAATCTCTTAAATGTCCTTCTAAAGTAAAAAATAAGATTAAAGATGAAATAGAAAAATATAAAATGATTCCAGAGACTTCTCCAGAATTATCTGTGACTAGAAATTATATTGAATATATGTTAAAAGTTCCATGGAGTAAGGTAACTGAAGATGAAACTGATTTAAGAAAAATTGAAATATCTTTAAATTTAAGACATCATGGAATGGAAGAGGCTAAAAAAAGAATAGTTGAGTATATCGCTACTAAAAGTAATTTAGTAGATAAAAAGAGTCCAATAATTTGTTTATCTGGCCCTCCTGGAGTAGGTAAAACTACATTTGCAGAAAGTGTAGCGACAGCCCTAAATAAAAAATTTGTTAAAGTATCTTTAGGAGGTCTTAATGATACTGCAGAAATTTTAGGACATAGAAAAACATATATAGGGGCATCTCCTGGTAAAATAATATCTGGTCTTGTAAGTGTAGGAGTTAAAAATCCAGTATTCTTATTAGATGAAATAGATAAACTTACTAAAGACTTTAGAGGAGACCCTGCATCATCTTTACTTGAAGTATTAGATCAAACTTATAATAATAGATTTGTTGATAATTATATTGATGAAGAAGTAGATTTAAGTGAAGTATTATTTATTGTAACCGCTAATGATATCTATAATATACCACCAGCTTTATATGATAGACTTGAAATAATTGATATTAATGGATATACTTCTGATGAAAAATTATTAATCGCTAAAGATTATTTAATTAAAAATATATTAAATAATAACAATATAAATAAAAATGATTTAATATTTGATGATAAAATTATTAAAAAAATAATAAATGATTATACAAAAGAATGTGGTGTTAGAGAATTAGATAGATTACTTAATAGAATAGTTAGAAAAGTAATAACTGAATATAAAAAAGATAAAAAGAAAATTAGTAAGAAATCTATTACTAATGATGATCTAATTAAATATTTAGGAATACCTAAATATGAAAGCGATACTAGTGAAATTAATTCTTCTGGTGAAGTAAAAGCACTTGCGTGTTCTTCAGTAGGTGGAAGTATTATTTTATTAGAAACTTTAATAGTTCCAGGTAAAGAAGAAATAAAAGTAACTGGAAGTGCTGGTAATATTCTTTGCGAAAGTGTAGATGTAGCTTTATCTTATATTAAATCTAATTTAAAATTATTTAAGATAAAAGAAGAATCTCTTAAAGATAAAAGTATTCATATTAATTTAAGAGAAGGAGCAGTACCTAAAGATGGACCATCAGCAGGGCTTGCTATAACAACTACTATAATAAGTGAATTATTAGGTAAACAAGTACCTTCTAATATATCAATGACTGGTGAAATTACTTTAAAAGGTGATGCATTAAAAGTAGGTGGTATTAAGGAAAAATTAATCGCCGCTATTAATGATGGAATTGATAAGGTATATTTACCTATTTCTAATAAAACAGATGTATTAGAAATATCAAAAGATATAACAAGTAAATTAGAAATTATTTATGTTAAAAATTATATAGAAATATTTAAAGATATTTTCTCATAATAAAAAACTCTTCTTCATATTATTAGTGAAAGGAGAGTTTTTTTATGAATAGTATAATTCCATTTAAGAAAAATATTATATTTAAAACTAAAATTAGTGAAATAACAGATATATCACTTACTCATGATTATAAAATACTAGATGATATGATTGAAGGAGAATTTTATTTATCTGGTACTTATAAAATGACTGAAGCAAGTCTTATAAATGAAGAATATTATTATAATATTCCATTTAGTATTGCTTTATCTGATAGAATCAATAAAGATACTATTAATTTAAAACTAGAAAGTTTTGATTATAAAATAGATGGAGATACTTTATATTTAAGTGTAAATTTAGAAATGGAAGCAGAAGAAATAAAAGAAGAAAAAGAAGATAGAAATTTACTTGATAACTTTAATGATTTTAAAGATGAACTTGCAGAAAAGTTGGGTTTGGATAAAAAGAAAGAGAATGATGAAAAAGATGAGAATTTGGTTCAAGAGGAGAAGCAAGAAGAGAAGGTAGAAGATGTAACTAAAGATGTTGAGGTTAAAGAAAATGATACTGAAGTTACTAAAGACACTATTAGTGGATTATTATCAAATTTAGATGATAAAAGTTCTTATATAACATATAAAGTCCATATTGTAAGAAATGGAGATACAATAGAAACTATATCTGATAAATACAATGTTAGTATTGATGATATTAAAGAATATAATAATGTTGAAACAATTAATATTGGTGATAAAATTTTAGTACCTTTTATTTATAATGAATAAAGTATTAAATAGTAAAGCTAAATATATTGAAGAAGATGATAAATATATTTTAAAACCTACTGATAAAGATATTGAAGAATTATTTTCTTATTTGCATTCAAGAGGTTTTGATAATATTCCAGAGATAGTCACATCTTCTAATGAAGGAATTAAATATAAATATATTGAAAATAAAAACAAAAATGATATATCTAGAAAATTAGAACTATCTAAATTATTATCTTTTCTTCATTATAAAACTTCATATCATAAAGATGTAAGTAAACATAAATATAGAGAAATATATGATAAATTAATTGAAAAAATAGAATATATAGAAAATTATTATAATGAGTTAATGGATAAAATAGAGATGGAAATATATCCATCACCATCTCATTATTTAATTGAAAGAAATTTTAGTATTATTTTAGGATCTATTAATTTTATTAAAAGTGAAACTAAGAGGTGGTTTAAACTAGTTCAAGATAAAACTAAAGAAAGAGTATGTATAGTTAATAATAATCCTAAAAAAGAACATGTAATAATAGGAGATAAAAGTTATCTTACTAATTGGGATAGTTATATGGTTGATACGCCTATAATAGATTTATATAAATTATATAAAGTTGATAATAATTATAAAGATTTCTATGATTTATATAAAGAATATATAAAAAATTTCAATTTAACAAATGAAGAAAAGAAACTATTTTTTATAATGATATCAATACCACCTAAAATAGATTTCTTAGATAATGAAATATTGAATACTAAAATAGTTAATGATTTAATTAACTATCAATATAAAACAAATGAATTTATTAAATTAATTAATTCTGAAAAAGAAGTAAATAATAAAACCAATTAACAAAAGTAGAATAATTACATTTATTCTTAAAGGAAATATTAATGTAAATATTATTTGCCATATTAAAAGTATAACTAACATAAATGGTAATATTACATTATATATTTCCTTATTTTTTTTATATTTTTCTATAATTTTATTAAATATTTTCATAAATAATACCTCTAATATATTATATTTTTTAAATTCCTGTAAAGTTCTTTTATTTTGTCAAAAAATATATTATAATTTTATAGTAGGAGATAATATGAAAAAGGGATTTATATCAATGACTATTGTTTACTCATTTTTATTAGTTTTTATATTTACTTTGTTAGCATTTTTAGTTTTATATACTCAGAAATCAAGGCTAGTTGATTCGATTGTAAATGAGTCAAAAGAACAACTATACGATGAAAACTTTGGGTCATAGGTGATTGTTATGGATAAAAAAGGATTTGTGTTATTAGAAACAGTTATAGTGTTACTAGTTACTGTAATAGCAATGTTGGGATTATATACAACATATGCTTTTGTGTTTAAAAATTTAAAACAAGCAAGAAAATATGATAATATTAATGATGTATATAAGTTATATGTGTTTTATGATTTGAAAAATCAAAGTGCTTTAGATTCTATAGGTGATAATTTTGTGAAAATAACTCCATCTACATGTTCAACTTATTTCAATGAAACATCTGAAGTTTGTCAAAGCCTTATGAATGATTTAGAGTTTAACTATTTAATGTATACAAAAACAAGTATGGATAGTGTTTTGGCAGGAAACACAAGTGGTTTATCAAACACTGATATAAATTATATGAAGACATTAGAATATAATTTTAAATTTTTAATAGGTGTACACTGTAATAATAATGATTGTAATGGTAGTGACATTCATTATGTATATTTGAAAGTTGGTGAATTATAATGAAAAAAGGTTTTTCACTTATTGAATTGCTAGTTTCACTTGTTATTATTTCAGCTGTAATGGTGTTTTTAACTTCTTTTGTTTTAAATTTAAGAGATGAAAAAGGTGAAATTAATATTGATGTACAAGCAAATATAAATCAAGCATCTATTTCTAGAGCACTTAATTATGATGCAATTAAACATGGTGGTATTTGCAATGTAGAAATAACAAATAACGGTAAAAATTGCGAAATTACATATGTTGATGAAGAAACAAGACAAATTATTCTTAATGAAGGAACCTTAACATACAAAGATGGTTCTAACATTGAACTTGTAAAAACTTTAAATGGTAATAAAACATTTGGAACAATAGAAGTACCATCAAATTATCCAAAAATATACGGAAATAAAATGCTATATAAATTTGTAATTTCTGCTGGTGGAGTAGGTAAAGACATAGAGGTATTTAGTTATAATGCATATACTGGATGCAATTTAAATCCATGTCAAGAAGGAGAAACACACAACTCTGAAACAGGTAAATGTGAATATACAGCTTCATTAGATCATTATGATTGTCCTAATGGTGGAACACCTAATGCTTCTAATGTTTGCCAATTATCTCCGACAACAAAATATATGTGCTATCAAAATGCACCAATAATATACAATTGTATTTGTTATAAGGATGGCTATGGTGACATGTATTTTAGTGGTGGTAATGTAGATTGGAGAACTGCAACTCTTTGCCAAGGAATGTGCATATCTAACTCATGGTCATATGTTTCATTTAGCACAACATATGATAGTTGTCCTGCTGGAACTCAACCGTCTGGAAGTATGTGCTTAGATTATACACCTAGAGATAATTGTAGTGGGTGGAATGGATACTGGAATACTTCAAGCGAATGTAGTGTGGGCTCACCTAATGGTAGTTATTGTGAGTACTCAGGTACTCCAGTTTATACTTGTCCAACTACAGGTCCACATAATGACGTTCAGTTGAATAATACAACATGTAGTTATACGCCATAATATTAAGATAATATTTAAATTATCTTTTTTTAATTGAAGTTATTAGTTATTTGATATAAAATTATCTTAGAGGTTTATATGGATAATAATGTAACGCTTTTACCAGCAGATATTTATCAAGTTGTTAATAAAAGTTTATTAAATGAATATGATAAACTTGTTTTAACTATGCTTTATATGCCTATAATAGGTAATGTTTCTATTTCTCTATATGAATCTTTATATAATGAATTAAAAGCTAATAGCTATATTTCTGTTGAACTTACTCATCATCATTTAATAACTAATTTAGGAATTAGTTTAAATGAACTTAAAACTGCAAGAAAGAAATTGGAAGGAATTGGTTTATTAAAAACATATTATATGGAAGGTAATGTTAATTCATATATTTATGAATTATATAGTCCAATAAGTGCAAATGAGTTTTTTAATCATCCAATATTTAATATGGTTTTATATAATACTTTAGGTAAAGAGGAATATGAAAGAGTATTTAACTACTTTAAAGTTCCTTCAATTAGTTTAAAAGGATATAAAGAAATAACTTCTCCTTTTGATATGACTTTTAGTAGTAAAAATTTAACTAATTATGAAATAGAATGTGGAGAAGCAATTAAGAAAGAAAAACTAAAATTAAATTATTTTTATGACTTTGATTTTGATTTATTAGTTTCTTCTATGCCTAAAAATTTATTTAATATTAAGACTTTAAATAAAATAAATAAAGAACTAATAAGAGATTTAGCATTTCTTTATGATCAAGATGCATATTCAATGAGTGAACTTGTAAAAGCCTCTTTAAATGAATTAGGTATGATTGATAAAGAAGAATTAAGAAAGAATGTTAGAAAATATTATCAATATAACAATGCTAATAGATTACCTAGTTTAATATTTAAATCTCAACCAGAATATTTAAGTAGTCCTAAAGGAGATAATTCTCCTAGAGGTAAGATGATTAAAGTATTTGAAACAGTATCACCATATAAGTTTTTAAAGTCTAGAAATAATGGGGCTAAACCAACTGATAGAGATATGAAACTATTAGAAGATTTATTAATAGATATTAAATTAAATCCAGCAGTTGTTAATGTATTAATTGATTATGTACTTAAAATTAACAATAAAAAACTTACAAGAGCTTATGTTGAAACAATTGCTTCTCAATGGAAAAGATTGGGAATTGAAACTGCTAAAGAAGCAATGGAACAAGCAGAAAAAGAATATAAAAAGCGTAAAAAGGTAACTCCTAAAGAAAAGATAAAGAAAGAAGATATAACACCTGTATGGTTTAATAAAGAAATAAAAGGTGAAGAATTAACTGAAGAAGAGAAAAAAGAATTTGAAGAATTAGTAAAGGAGTTTAAATAATGAAAAATATTGTTGAATTAGCTAAAGAAAAAAGAAATATTAAAGTAAATACTAAATCTTTAAAACAAGAATTTATGAAATCTTTGGAAGATCAAAATTTTGTAAAGATAGTTAATAGGTTAGATGTACCAGAAGAAGTTCTTATTAATAATAATTCAAAGATCAAAGATACAATTGAAGAATTAAAGAATTGTAAAACTTGTAAAGGACTTAATCATTGTAAAAATCATTTATGTGGTTATGTAAGTTATCCTGTTAAAGAGGGTGAAGGATTAATATTTGATTATGTACCATGTAAATATCAAAAAGAAATAAATAGAGAAAAAACGAATGTAACTTATTTTGAAGTACCTAAATTTATTAAAGAAGCCAAAATGAGTGATATATATCCTGAAAAAGAAAGACTTTCTATTATTAAATATATGAAAGATTTTATTAGTAAATTTGATACTGATAAAAAATTAAAAGGATTATATTTATGTGGTTCCTTTGGAAGTGGAAAATCTTATTTAATAAGTGCTTTAATAAATGAAGTATCTAAAAAAGGATATAATTCAATAATACTTTATTATCCTAATTTACTTAGTAGTTTAAAAGCATCTTTTAATACAGAAGATTTTGATATAAAACTTGATAGTATTATGAGATGTGATTTACTCTTAATAGATGATATCGGTGCTGAAAATAATACTTCTTGGTCTAGAGATGAGATACTAGGTACTATTCTTCAATATAGAATGGATAATGAATTATCAACATTCTTTACTTCTAACTTAAATTTACAGGAATTAGAAGAACATTTAAAAGTAACTAATAATGGAGCAGAAAGTGTTAAAGCTAGAAGAATAATTGAAAGAATAAAACAATTAACTAATTATATGGAATTAATTAGTGAAAATAAGAGGAAATAAGTCATAATTGACTTATTTTTTTATTTGTTATATAATATATGTTCCTGAAATGAGGGGGGATATATATGTTAATTAGTTTATATTTATTAACAATTATATATACAAATACTATGGGTTTAATTATTATTAGTAAATGTAAACCTTTTATTAATAAAGAAATTGAATCTAGAGGATATATTAAAAAAAGTTTATCTGATAATGAATTATTAAGTAAAGTAATAAAAGATTCATTGCTATTTTTTATACCTGGATATTATTTAAAAAAGGCAATTGATTTAACTAGTAAAGATGCTGATATAGATAAATTAATAGAAAGAAAAGAAAAAACTGGTGAATTTATAAAAGCATCTAATGATGAAGAATATGCAGTTCCTAAAATAGATAGTATTTTCAAAAAGGAATTATCACTTTCTTTAGGTAAATATGAAAAACCATCTATATATAAATCAATTAGTAATGAAAAAAGTATGTATTCTGATACAAGACTTCCAAAAGGCGATGAAGTAGATATGGACTTTTGGGAAGAAGAGGAAAATGATTTAAAACCTTTATTAGAGACAACAGAAGAACAAGAAAAAGTTGTTGAAATAAGAAAAGAACCTGTTCAAGAATATTTGGACTCTGTTAGTGATGATGAATTAATTGAAATGATAAGCCAATTAGATAGAATTCGTAAATTAAAAAAAGAAAGTGAAGATTTTTTAAATAATAAAGCAGCATAATTGAATTTTATTTAAATTTGTGATAATATGATTTTAATATGTTGATGAGGACATGATTATTAAATAAGTTTTATAGAGAGTTAGTGGATGGTGTAAACTAATAAATGAGTTTAATAATTACTACCTTTGAATGGAACCAATCATTCCCGGTTAAAACCGTTATATTTAATTAAGTAAAATCTTAGGATGGTACCGTGTATTTTTAAGCACTCCTTTATGGAAGTGCTTTTTATTTTTTATAAGGAGGATGTATGTTAGAAGATTATTTTAATAGTGAAGAAATAGAAGCATTAAGAAGATGTGATAATCTTGAGATCAAATGTTTAAGAATAATCGCTAAATTATTTGATGGACGAACCGATAAGTGTGGGAAACCATATTTAGGTCATCTACTTAGAGTTAGTGAAAGACTTACTGATAAAGATGAAAGATGCGCAGCACTTCTTCACGATACATTAGAAGATATTGAAGGGTTTTCCGCAGATATGTTACTATATTTAGGAATACCTCAAAATGTAGTTGATATGGTAGTACTACTAACTAAAACAAAAGGGCGTCCTTATGATGAAGAAATAGATGGTATTATTAGAAGTGGTAATGATGGGGCTTTAAGAATAAAGTTTTCAGATATGTTAGATAATTCTTCTCCTGAAAGATTATGTGATTTAGATGAAGAAACAAGGACAAGATTAACTAATAAATATAGTCCACAATTAAAAAAATTAAAATTAGAATTAAAGAAAAGAGGAATAGAGAAATGAGAAATATTAAAGAAGATGAAAAATTAAGTATATTAAATCATAGTTGTGCTCACTTACTTGCACAAGCAGTAAAACATTTATATCCAGAAGCAAAGTTTTGGGTAGGACCAGTAGTAGAAGAAGGATTCTATTATGATATAGACTTAGGAGATAAAAGTCTTACTGAAGAAGATTTACCATTAATTGAAAAAGAAATGAAGAAAATAAGTAAAGATGGTAAGAGAATAGTAAGGCATGAACTTTCTAAAGAAGAGGCTTTAGAAATGTTTAAAGATGATCCATATAAGATAGATTTAATATCTAGAATGGATGAAAATGATACAGTTATTAGTTGTTATACTCAAGGAGATTTTACTGACCTTTGTAGAGGACCACACGTAGAAACTGTAAAATTAATTAAATATTTTAAATTGTTAAAAATTAGTGGTGCTTATTGGAAAGGCGACGCTAAAAATAAAATGCTTCAAAGAATATATGGAGTATGTTTTGAAACAGAAGAAGATTTAAATGAATATGTACGTGAACTTGAAGAAGCAAAAGAAAGAGATCATAGAAAAATAGGTAAAGATTTAAGCATATTTATGTCAAATGATTTAGTTGGTAAAGGTATGCCTTTATGGTTGCCTAATGGAGCATTAATTAGAAAAAACTTAGAGAATTATATTTATGAAAAAGAACAAAAATTAGGATATCAACATGTATATACTCCTTGTGTTGGTACAGTAGATTTATATAAAACATCAGGGCATTGGGATCATTATAAAGATAATATGTTCCCATCAATGAAAGTTGATGAAGAAGAATTTGTTCTTCGTCCTATGAATTGCCCACATCATATGCTTATATATGCTAATGAATTACATTCTTATAGAGATTTACCTATTAGAATAGGTGAATTTGCAACAGATTTTAGATATGAAGCAAGTGGAGCGGTTAAGGGGCTTGAAAGAGTAAGATGCATGTGTCAAAATGATGCCCACCTTTTTGTAAGACCTGATCAAATAGGAGAAGAATTTAAAAAGGTTGTTAAATTAATTCTTGATACATATAAAGACTTTGGAATAAAAAATTATAAATTTAGATTATCTTTAAGAGATCCAGAAGATAAGGAAAAATACTTTGATGATGATGAAATGTGGAACGAAGCAGAGAATAAATTAAGAGAAGTATTAAATGATTATGGATGTGAGTACACTGAGGCTATAGGTGAAGCAGCATTCTATGGTCCTAAACTTGATGTTGAAGTAAAACCTGCAGTTGGGCCTGAAGTAACATTATCAACTTGTCAACTTGATTTCTTATTGCCAAGAAGATTTGAACTTTCATATATAGATAGTGATGGAACTAAAAAAACTCCTGTTGTAATACATAGAGCAATATTCGGAACATTTGATAGATTTACTGCATTCTATCTTGAAGAAACTAAAGGATTACTTCCATTATGGTTATCTCCAGTTCAAGTAAATATTATTCCAGTTAATAATGAATATCACTTAGAATATGCTAATTGTATAAAAAAAGAATTAGAAAACCATAATATAAGAGTAAGTGTTGATGATAGAGATGAAAAACTAAGTTATAAGATGAGAGAATCAGTTATTAAAAAGACTCCGTATACATTAATACTTGGAGATAAAGAAAGGGATGCTAATACTATTAGTTATCGTCTAAGAGGTTCTGAATCTACTGAAAATCTATCTATAGAAGAGTTTGTTAATAAGATAAATAAAGAGATAAAAGATAAAACTATGTTCTAGTGAGGTGATTAAAACTTGACATTTTATGTCAAATGTTGTATAATTATACCACGAAATCTTAAAGGGGGGTTTTAAGATGAGAAATAGATATTTATTAGATTATTTGGATGAAAATTATTATAAGAAATTAGAGAGAAGTTTAAAGAAATACAATATGATGGCTTATAAGAAATTAGTATTTGATTTTTATCCAAAATTAAGAACAGGTGAATTTGTTGGTGAATTAGTTTCATTAAATAAACATGATCAAACTGAAACATATGAATTAAAATTACCTACAGATACATTGTTCGTAAAAGTTTATGGTGAAGTTAAATTAAATTATACAGTATATAAATCTCAAAATACTGTTATGTTAAATTCACTAGAACCTAAAGAAATCTTAATGGATGGACATAAAACTGAGTTGACAGCTTACAAAGGTATTATGATTAGTAAAGCTAATGCTCAAAAAGAAATGTTCAAAATCGACTTAATTAGTAGATTAGAAGGAAATAAATAATTTTCCTTCTTTTTTCTTTAAAAATATGTTGTAATTTAAGTATTATTATGGTATATTATAAAAACGGATGGACCTTTAGCTCAGTTGGTTAGAGCATCTGGCTCATAACCAGGCGGTCGCAGGTTCGAGTCCTGCAAGGTCCACCACTTTATTTGCAGGTGTGGCGAAATTGGCAGACGCACTAGACTTAGGATCTAGCGGGGTGACCCATGGGGGTTCAAGTCCCTTCACCTGCACCAGTGACGAATCTGTTCGAACTATTCGAACTTTAAATATATGAACAATCTGAAAAAAGATTGTTTTTTTAAATAAGTCTAGTATTTTGATGTTTACGTCAAAACACCTAATATATTTAGCGATAAAACTATTAAATCAATTCAAGATGATTATATTTGGAATAAAGAAAATGATAAAGATAAAGAAAAAGATGATTTTGAGATAGAAATTTGACAAAACATAATAAATTTATTATAATAAAAAGCACTTATTTTGAAGGGAAAATTTTATAATGAATCAAAATTTGGTACAAATAAATGATAATTATGGCGCAGTTAGTGATGAAAACGGGAGCATCAAAGTAATTAGTAAAGAAAACAGTGATTGTGAACTTAAAGATATTTTAATAAGGGAAAATGAATTAGAAAATTTAAGTTTAAAATTAAATACTGCAAAGAAAGAATTATCTTCTAATAAAATTGATACAATATTTGGTGAAATTTTAAATACTTTAATAGTTGCTGGAGAAATCGTTCTATATGTTGGTTTAAATTCAACTCTTCCTACTGCAGCGTTAATCACTGTAATGGCACTTTTTTATATTCCTACAAAAGGAATGACTTTAGTGTTAGGAGGTAGTAGAATTGGAAGATACATTAAAAGGAAAAAATTAAATGCAACCATAAGAGATTTAGATGAAAAAATTCCACAACTAGAGAAATTCTTAACAGATATGAAAGAAAAAGCAAAATATAATGTTGAGTGCGCTACAATTAATGAGTCTAAATTAGCAAGCCATATTTCTAATGCTTATCGTGATTTATCCGTATATATGCAAAGTTATGTTAACGAAGAACCAAAAGAAGTAAAAGTATTAAGTTTAACAAGAAAATAATAATCATAAAAATATAGCTAAATGTGTTGCTATATTTTTTAGTTTTTGATAAACTAATTTTAGTGAGTGATATTTATATCATTCGTACTTGTGAAAAGTTGTAGATATCTGCGACACTCGCACCAATTATTTGACAATCTACTAGATTGTTTTTTTATTGTATAAATTTTACTATATATTTAAAACTAATAGTATGAATAAAAATAAGTTTAATAAAGATTTAATAAAATTTATTGGGGTATCTACTTGTTCTTTTACATGTGTAGGTAGAATTAAAGATATACTTGATAAAAATGGGTATATTGAATTATCTGAATCAACGATAAAAGATGTTAATATTGATAAATTTTATATAACTAGAAATGATGCTAGCATAATTGCAGTTGATATTTCTAATAGTAAAAATAATTCTTTTAATATTGTAACCACTCATACTGATACACCAGCATTATTGATAAAGCCCAATGCTTGTTATGTGAAAGAAAAGTATTTAAAATTAAATGTTATGCCATATGGTGGACTTTTAAATTTTGGATGGATTGACCATTCTTTGTCACTTGCTGGTAGAGTTATAATAAAGGAAAAGAATATTTTAAATAAAAAAATAATTGATTTTAAAAAGTCTATGTTAATAATACCTAGTGTAGCAATTCATCAAAAAAGTGAATCTAATACAAAATTAAAATTAAATGAACAAATTGATTTACAACCAATTATAGGATTATCTAATAACGTAGAAGATTTTAATAAGTTATTAAATGAAGAATGTAATGGTAAAGTAATTGATTATGATTTATATGCTTATAATAATGAAATGCCTAAATTAATAGGTATTAATAAAGAATTATTAATATCTCCTAGAATAGATAATTTAACTAGTGTGTATTCGGGATTGATTGGCTTTATTGAATCAAAATCTTCTAATATAAAAGTGTTTTGTGGATTTGATAATGAGGAAATAGGAAGTTTAACTGAGGAAGGAGCAGATAGTAATTTTCTTTTAAATGTTTTAAAAAAGATATCAGCTAAGTTAGATTTTGACTTGGCAGACTCTCTACAAAAATCATTTATAATAAATTCTGATAACACACACGGGGTTCATCCTAATCATACTGAATATTCTGATGATACAAGTAAAACTTATTTAAATAATGGTATTGCAATAATAAGAGAAGCAGGTACTTCAACCAATTCTGTATCTTCTTCTATAATAAGAATGATATGTGATAAAAGCAAAATTAAATATCAAGATTCAACTGCTAGAAGTGATATAAGTGGTGGGTCAACTCTTAGTGGAATAAATATAAGACATGTTAGTGTACTTTCTTGTGACATAGGTATACCTCAGTTATCAATGCATTCATCTATTGAAACTTGTTCTATTAATGATGTTTATGAATTATATAAATTAATGTATTATTTCTATAATACTATAATACTTAGAAAAGATAACAAAATAAGCTTAAAAGAACTATAAGTGTAAATATAGTTCTTTTTATTTTACAGAAAATGTAAACCCCCTGAAGTGCATTTATTGAATTTTAAAAAATAAGTTGGTATTATTTATAATAGAAAGAGGTGTTACGATAATGAAAAAATTATCAAAATTAATTTTTATAACATTGTTATCTATGGTTGGATTAATAAGTGTTAATGCAGAACCATTTAATATTGATGGAACTCCATATAGTACTTTAAAAGATGCAGTAGCAGCTGCTCCAACAGATGGGACTCAGGTAACAATAACAATGACAGAAGATGTCGTTGGTGGTTCTGGTGTAATAGTACAAGCTGGAAAGAATATAATTATTGACTTTGGAGGTCATAGATTCGAAACAGATGCTCCAATGGTTGGATCAACTGGAACAGAAACTCAATCATTCCAACTATTAAAAGGGTCAACTGTTTATATGAAAAATGGTACTTTAGTTCCAAGTAACAGAGAGGATTCATTAATGTTTATTCAAAACTATTGTGACTTGACACTTGAAAACATTGCAATTGATGCAAGTGCAAATCCAAATGCGGAATTTTATGCAATTAGTAACAATAATGGCGTAGTAAATATTATTGGAAATACTTCAATTAAAGTTAATCCAGATAAAGATCTTGAAGCAAGAGCATTTGATATGTGTTGGGCTCCAAAAATTGGAACTGGAACACCATATGCTGGTGGTACTCAAATAGTAGTAAATACTACTGGTAAAATTGAAGGTATGATTGAACTTGATGTATGGGGAGCATATTATGATGCAGATGGTATTAAGAGTACATTAACTATAGAAAATATTGATTTTGATGGTACTTGGAGTATTGATCCAAGACTAGCTAATCAATTAACTATTAAAGGTGGTAAATATAATAGTTCTGTAGAAGATTATTTAGCAAATGGAAAAAGTGAATATACTACAGATAATAAAGTATTTGAAGTTTTGCCAACAGGAAATGTTAGTTTAAAATCACATGAATTATTTGTATTAAAAGGTAAAACATTAGATGTTGAAGTAGAAGTAGAAGATGCATATAAGAAATACTTAACTTATGAAGTAGTTCATGAAGGAGTAGCAACATATGAAGATGGAAAATTAACTGGCGTAGATCTTGGAAGCACTACTTTAGAAGTTAGTTTAGGTAAATTAGGTGATTCAGCAGCAGTTACAGTATATGAAGTAAAACCTGCTGAAAGTGAAGATCCTAATGAAGAAGAAACAAATGAAGGAGCGAATACTGTTACAACTGAAATAGTACAAGCAGCTTTATCAGAAGATGAAGTAGAAGGTATTGATGAAGAAGCAATTGAAAATGTAAAAGAAGCAGTTTTAGCTGGTAAAACTGTTGAAACAGAAGTGACTTTACAAGAAGTTAAAAAAGAAGATATTCCAAAAGAAATTATGAGTGATATTGAAGAAGAAGTTAAAAAAGAAGATGGAAAAATAGTTGGATATCTTGACATTGATTTATTATTAAAAGCAGATGCCGATGAATTGGGCAAAGTAACTAAGTTACCAAATCCTATTAAAGTAGTAGTAGAAGTAGATGATGCTATGGGTAATGTACCAGCTAATGCCACTAGAAAATATTTTGTAGTAAGAATTCATGATGGCGAAACAGATTTATTAGAAGCAACTTATAAAGACGGAAAATTAACATTTGAAACAGATAGATTCTCACAATATGTATATGGATATGCAGATACTATTTCTAATATTCCACAAACAGGTGATAATATCGCTTTATATGTAACTTTATTTGCAATGTCAGTTTTAGGAATCGTTGGAACAATTATATTAAGCAAAAAGAAATTATTTAATGTAAATAAGTAATTAGTAAAAGAACTAGCTTAATGCTAGTTCTTTATTATTAAAGAGGGTATATGAAAGCAAGAAAAATAAAAAAAATATTCATTTATCTTTTTTTAATATTATTTTTATCAGTATTTATCTATTCAATTTATAATATCATAGATTGGTATGTTGCTGGTAAGAAAAATGAAAAAATAATTAATGATATTAATGATGCTATAATAGAAGAAGAAATAGAAGAAGAAATAGTAGATGAAGATACATCATTAACTGTTGATTTTGAAATATTAAAAGAGAAAAACAGTGAAGCAGTTGGCTTCATTAAAGTAAATGGAACTAAAATTGAATATTCAGTTGTTAAACACAAAGACAATTTTTATTATTTAACTCATAGTTTTGATAGAAGTTATAATAAATATGGTTGGATATTTGCTAATTTTGAAAATAAATTTGATGGTACAGATAAAAATATTACTTTATTTGGGCACAACATGAGAAATGGAAGTATGTTTGGAACATTAAAGAATGTATTAACAGAGGAATGGCAATCCAATGAAGATAATCATAAAGTATTATTTATAACAGAAGAAGGTAAATTTATATATCAAGTGTTCTCAACATATAAAATATATAAAGAAGAGTATTTTGCAACTTCAAATTTTAAAGATGATTCTGAATTTTTAACATTTATAAATAAAATAAAGAAGAGAAGTAATAAAGATTATAATGTTGAAGTTACAGAGGATGATCAAATATTAACTCTTTCAACTTGTCATAGTAATAATAATTATAGAGTAGTATTACATGCAAAGAAAATGTATGAAATTGAATAGAGCACATTGATAAAACTTAATGTGCTTTTTTACACATAAAAAGTTTTATGATATAATAATCAACAATTTATAATTATATTTTTAAACGGAGGAATCTAAATGGAAATTTATTCAATAACAAATAAAGATATCGAATTCATTAATATATTAATAGAATTGGATACTTCGATTGAAAGCATATATGAAAAACTATATTGTTTAGAAATAAAGGGTAAGAAAAATACAAAAGAGTATCAAGAGCTTTTGAATTTACTTAAAGAAGATATATTTATGGAAAAAGATATTTACGATAATGAAAAATTAACTTATACAAGATGTAAATCTTTAATAAAATATATCATGTTTTATAAATTACCTGATGATTTTCTTACTGACGAAGAAAGTATTTCACTTCAAAGTACTCAAATTTATGATAATAAAGTTCTTAGAAGAATACTAAAAAAATTAAGAATTAAATTGTTTTTTGATATTAATTGCGCTAAAAATATAGTGCCAAAAGAATTAATTAATTCATTAAAAGAAGTAGATGAAGAAGCAGAGTTTTTAGCTTTTGATGGAATACATAGTGGAATAGAAATAACAAAAGCAATAGAAAAAGATCTTTATAATTCATATTTATATTTTTTAAATACTTTTATAAATATTAATCGTGAAACGACAATAGAAAAAGATTTGATTCATTCAAAATATTATTTATCTTTTATAAATAGCTTAATTGAAGATGATATGTTAAGTAGTAATTTTGATATATCTGATAAACTTTATATTGGATCGAGGTTAATTGCAGATTTAAATGATATCAATTTAAATACATATACAGAACTAAGAAATTCTCAAGGTAAAAGTTCTTCTATAACTCAATTATCTCAATTAATTGACATTCATGATTTTGAATATGGTAGTAATTTAGGAATAGTTAATTCAATATTGTGTCAATGTATGCTAAGAGCTAGTTTATTATTAATGGATGACGAGGCAATTATGGATGTGAACTCTGATTTGCATGACTTTTTAGAGAGTGATGAATATCTTGAAAATCATAGTTCTGATCATATAAGCCAAGACATTGTTATTGACTGTTTTAAAAAAGTAAAAAAAGATAGGAATGTAACTAACACACTATCTTTAAGGCTAAAATAAGATATATCAATGCTTGTTAGAATTATATTTTATTTAAACGAATAATATGTTATTATATATATAGGTGAAAATATGAATAATAGAAAAAAACCATTAACAATAGTTTCGGGTATTTTATGGGTTTTGGTAGTAGTAGGAATTGTTATAATATTTACTGACTATACTCTTGTTAAAAAAGATAAAGATCCTATTTTTTGTATTAAATATGAAGTAAAAGAAAATATCGATGGAAATACATCAATTTGTACTGGCTTTGCATATAAATATTATCATACTATAGGAAGTGGTTATGTCAGTAAAAAATTTGTTCCAATATGGCAAAAGGATGTAGAGGATACGCATGAATAAAACATTTAAATTCTTTATAGTTATTATTTGTACGTTTTTAATGCTTTCATGTCAAAAAAACAATTTAACTACTGAAGAAACATCTGACTTAATAGAATATCCTAAATATGATATAGGAGATTACAATAAAATGGATACATACATTTTTAATGAAACTATAGATGATATCAAATATGTATATACATATTATTTTGATAATGATATGTGTGTAAATTCTAAAGAAGAATTAACTTTTAAAGATGTCAATTTAGCAAAAGACTTTTATGATGAATCAGTTAATTTAGAAGATTATATAAATATGCAAATAAATAGTAATGTAGTAACTTATTATTATAACCCAGAATATTTTATATATATGATGTATCCAAAAGAAATGTTAATTGAAATATTAAATAAGCATGATGAAATAGATGAATAAAACTATTGACAAATATTCAAATATATTGTATATTATGTGAGTAATAAAAAAAGAAAGAAGTGTGTTCACTCACCTGATTAGTGTAACTGATAGGTAAAAAGCTTAATAAATAAGTTTTTAAAGTGAATACATATGTATTCATTTTTTATTTAAATATGGAGGTGTTTAGAATAGCTAAACAAAATGACGCTCTTATAAATGAGCAAATTAATTTTAAAGAAGTAATAGTAATTGGACCTAATGGAGAAAAGATGGGACTTAAGTCAATTGAGGATGCTAGGACATTAGCTTCTTATGCAGGACTTGATTTAGTACTTATGACACCAACTCCACAACCTGTATGTAAGATTATCGATTACAATAAGTATCGTTATGAGAAACATAAAAGAGAAAAGGATCAAAGAAAAAAACAAATGGCACAAAATCTAGATGTAAAAGAATATAGATTAAGTGTTACAATTGATACTCATGACTTTGAAACTAAACTTAGAAATGCAACAGCATATTTACAAAAAGGTCATAAAGTAAAAGTTACTATTAAATTTAAAGGAAGACAAATAGCCCATCCAGAACTAGGAAGAGATGTTATTCTTAAATTTTGTGATAGACTAGAGGGAATAGCTATTAAAGAAAGTGAGCCTAAATTAGAAGGTAGAAGTATGGGACTTACTTTAGCACCAATTAAATAGAAAGAAGGAGAAATTATGCCAAAACAAAAATCACATGGTGGAATTAGTAAAAAAATTAAAGTAAGAGTAGGTGGAACTACTAAAATAGGAAGACCAGGAGGAAATCATAATACTGGTAAGAAAAATAGAGACTTCAATAGAAAAAATAGAAAAGGTACTACTTTGAGTAAAGGTGACTCAAATAGATACAAGAAAGCAATGTAAGGGGGAATAGAAAATGACAAGAGTTAAAGGCGGAGTTGTTTCTAAAAATAGAAGAAGAAAAGTTTTAAAACAAGCTAAAGGATATTTTGGAAGTAAACATAGATTATATAAATCAGCTCAAGAACAAGTTTTTCATTCAGGAGCATATAGTTATCAAGATAGAAAGAAAAGAAGTGGAGATTTCAGAAAACTTTGGATAACAAGAATAAATGCTGCTGTTAGACCAGAAGGATTAAGTTATTCTAAATTTATTAATGGTCTTTCTAAAGCAGGAATTTCTATTAATAGAAAAATGTTAAGTGAACTTGCAATTGCTGATCCAGAAGAATTTAAGAAATTAATTAAACTTTCTAAAGATGCTTTGGAAGGTAAAGTAAAAAAAGTTGAAGTTAAAGAAGAAAAGAAAGAAACTAAGAAAATTACTAAAACTACCAAAAAAGAAGAAACAAAAGACTTATCTACTATGACAGTTGCTGAATTAAAGAAATTAGCAAAAGAAAAAGGTGTTGAAGGTTATACTTCAATGAAAAAAGTAGATTTATTAAAAGTTTTAAAATAATTAAATTGTAAAATAAAAGTCAAAGTTTATTAACTTTGGCTTTTATTTGTTAAACTAATTAATAGTGCTAAATATATACTTACTGCTGGTGCAGATAATGTGTGTCCTGATAATGTTGAAATAATAATCATTAATATAATCCCCATAATGCAGATTATATTATAAGCATTAAATACTTTTTTATTTTTAATAAAGTTTATAATATAATATATTAGCGGAATAAAATAAAGTATTAACCCAATTACTCCATAGCCAAAGAAAACATCAAATAAGTCCATTTCAATACTTCTTAATTTATCCATATTATTTGTAAAACCTATTCCAAATAATTTATATCCTATATTTTTGTATTTGTATTCATTAAAAGTGTTTAATAAATATATGTCTCTGCCACTTAATAATCTACTTATAAACGTATCATATTCAGTATCTTTTAATCCGCTACGATTGAACCTTCTAAACACATCATAGGATGTAGTACTTAATAGTATCAATCCTGATGAAATAATTAACAAAATTAATGATATTTTTAATAACTTTAAATCCTTGAATTTTAAATCTTTTTTTCTTTTTAATAGATGTATTAAGAAAACTGATACAGTAATTATTATTATAGAAAATAATGCAACTTTCGTACCTAGAAGTGTTAGTGCAAATACATTAAGTATTATTAATATAATTGAAATTATATTATTTTTTTTGCTATCTAATGATAAGTATAAAAGTATAAGGTTTGCGGCTAGAATAGCTCCTATTTCATTAGCGGAATAGAACCATCCAACTATACCACTATATAAATCATTATATTCACCATATGAGTTAAAGGATGTATTTGTAAGAAGTGGTATTATTATTCCACAAGTATAAACAAGCGCATTAATTTTAATTGCTTTATTTAATTTATCTTTATCAATGTTATAGTTATTCAAAAATATTAATATAATAGGAAAATACCAAAATTTTAAAAATATTTTTATTTCATTAATTAGTGAATTTGTTGATATATTACCAATTATTTTTATTAGAATAAAAAATATAAAAAACAATAGCAAGGATATGTAATAAATTTTTAGTTTAGAATTATTTCTACTATTGTATATTGTATATATAAAACAGCATAATAAAAAAATTCCTCTTACTATTACTCCTATTGAAATAGGTAAAATATTATATCTAATATTAAAAGATGTTAATATATCAATAACAGGAAATAAGGCAAAAAAGATATAAAAAATATTACTCTTAATTTTTTCCATACTATTATATTATACAAAAAAACATATAATATTCAAGTGCAATTTATGTTAATAAATTAATTTTGTTCTTGAGAATAATTGATTAGAGTGTTATACTTTTTAAAGTAGAGGTTTTTGATATGGGTAAAAAGTTATTTAAAATATTTAGTATATTATTTATTTTAGGATGCATAGTTTTTTATGGATATAGATTTTTTCATTATTATAAAATTTTTTCAACTGATTCAAATTGGGAGGAGGTTGAATTGACACCACTTCATAAAAAAATTGTTACTAATTCTTATGTAAATAATGATTTATCTAGTTTAGATGGTGGATATGTATATAATTATAAATCTGATAAAAATTATGTTAAGTATTCAGGAATTTTGTGGAGAATAGAGAAAATTGAAAGCGATGGTAAAATTAGATTAGTATCAACTACAACTGGACCAGTAGTTGCAAATAACGCTACTTCATTCAAAGAATCAAGTATAAATAAATATTTAAATGATGATAAAAGCGCTATTTATAGGAATTTAGTTAATCCAGAGTTATATCTTTCAAAAACAAATGTATGTTTAGATGATATCGAAAGTATTGAAAATATTACATGTGATGAAAAAGAAGATTATTTGATTGGTATGCCATCTATAGATGATTATAAACTTACTGGTGGTATTGATGGTTATATTAAAAATGTAAAAGAATTTTGGTTAAGTAATGTTAATGATAAATCACAATATTATATTTCTGATACTGGTGAGGTTAAAAAGACTAAAGTTATACATCAATATGAAATATTACCAATAATAACTTTATCAAATGAAGTAAGTTATAATAGTGGAGACGGAAGTATTAACAACCCTTATGTAATTGGTGAGGAAGTACCTAATGTATTAAGCCAAAAGGGTGTAAATGAATACGTATCATTTGGTGATAAAGTTTGGAAAATTATTGATCAAGATAGCATAGGAACAAAAGTTGTCTTAGATGGTGTTTTAGATAACAAAATGGTATTTAATAAAAAATATTATAATACATTTGAAAATTCAAATATATATTCTTATTTGAATGGGGAATACTATAAGAGTTTTTCGGATGCTGATAGAGAAAAGATTGTTAAAGGTAAATGGTATGTAGGTATTTATAGTGCTGATGATGAATATGATTATAGCTCAATTTATGAATCAAATATTGAAGCATATGTTGGACTTCTTAATATGAATGATATTGGTGTTTTAGAATATAGTAATGTTTGGACTTTAACACCTTCTAGTTCAAAAAAAGATATAATATATACAATTGGTTCAGATGGAACTGTTTATCCTGATTCAGTTACTAAAACAAAATACATTAGACCAGTTTTATATTTAGATTCAAATATTAGAATTTCTAATGGAAAAGGTTCCAAAGAAGAGCCTTATGTAATGGAGTAAATTATGGTAAGAAAGAAAAAAGATAAATTAATGATAACAGTAGTTATATTAGATATATTAGTAATCATAGGTTTCTTTATTACTTATGGACCAATTTCTTACTTTAGGAATCTTTTAATAACAACTGCAATGACAACAAGAACTCATCAATATTTAGCATATATATTTTATGATTATGATACTGTAGTTAAAGTAATGAAAGAAAATGTTGTTAATAGTTTTAATGATACTACAGATACATCTGCAATTAAGTTTAATAATAATCAAACGGAACCAGATAGTTATGCAAATGAGTATGAAGAACAAATATTAAAAAGAGATGAAGGAAATGATTTATATAAAGTTTTAACTGTAAAATATAAAAAGAATACTATTCATTTATTGGTTGTTTATGATCCTTCAAGAATTTCAATGTACCTTTCTCCTAGAAATGCAAGAGGTGGCCAAATGATGACTACAATTGCAAAAGAAACTGGTGCTATTGCAGCAGTAAATGCTTCTGGACATTCAAGAAATAGATCTACTGGTGCTATAACACCTGTTGGTGTTGTTATTTCTGGTGGAAAGATAACTGCTGGAATTGAATCAACTAATCAATTAATTGGTTTTAATGAAGACAATGTTTTAGTTTTATCATATGATGATGCAGAAACAGCTATTAAAAATGGTATGAGAGATGCAATGACATTTGGTCCTTTCTTAATAATGAATGGAGAAAAAGCTGAAATGAGAGGTGATGGCGGTTGGGGATATGCTCCAAGAACTGCTATTGCTCAAAGAAAAGATGGAATTGTTTTATTTGCTGTTTCAGATGGAAGAGGAAAAGGTTCCCCAGGTTTATCAATGGTTCAACTTGCAGATTTCTTATATCAGTATGGTGCTTATAATGCTGCTAACTTAGATGGCGGTGGTTCATCAGTTATGGTTGTAAATAATAAGCTTATTAACGATCCTGGAGGATATTCGTATACTGGTGAAAGATATTTAAGTAATGCTTGGATATTAAAATAAATGTACTTATGTAGTACATTTTTGTTTTGTTTTCATACGAAATATGATAAAATATGATTGTGAAGAGGTGCTATATGAAAGAAGCTGCTAATAGATATTATATTATGATGACTGATCATGTAGAAACAGAAATTTTTACTACAGAAAAAGAATACAAAGCGTTTTTAGAAAGATTTGCTAAGAATAATAAAAATCCTAATAATAGATATGTATATGGAAAATTAGAAAATATTCAAAGTGGAGAAAATGCTAGAGTAGTTAAATATAATGTCTATAAAAAAATAACTAAAGCATATCCTTTATTTGATTTGGATACATTTTTAACATCTCAAGTGGATGATGAAAAAAATTTAGTACTTCGTTTTAAAAGTGATGTAGAAGAGGTAACTGGTAAATTCTATATCGGATATATGCAAAATGGTCAAGCAAAAACATTGCCTATATTTTATAAAAAAGATAAAGATTATGTAATGTATGAATCGTTGAAAAAAATAATTCTTGATAATATTTTAGAACCAACATTTTTGGCAAAATTATGGACTGATAAAAAACTTAATAATAGTGATTATAGGAAAAAAATTGAATTTTATTTAGAAAGAATACAAGTTGAATATGGAAAATATGTAATGAAAAAAGTTGACAATGCAGATGGAATTAAACATGCAGTTGATGCTTTCATAGAAGCATGGTGTACTAAAGATGGTGAACTTAATCAAAGATATATAAGAGAACTTGGTTCTATTATAAAAAACATTAAAGAAGGAAATATTAAAGAGAAAAGAGAAAAAGAATCAAATGTTGAAATAAAAGGCAAAAAAGAGGAAACTAAAGTAAAAAAGAGAAAAAAAGAAGACTCTACAAAATATATGGATCCTTTATTCTAAAAAGCGACAAAATAATTTGTTTGCTTTTTTTATAATTGAATAAAGGTGGGATACATGAAAATCTATGTTGATATTTTATTACTAATAAATTTTTTTTGTGACTTTTTAATTTTATATTCAGTATCGATTATTTTAAGATATAATATAAAGTTATTTAAAATAATACTAGGATCTTTAGTTGGAAGTTTAAGTATAATTGTATTATTTATTAAGTTAAATAATATTCTTTTGTTCTTGTTAAAATTGGCACTTGCCAGTTTTATGGTTATAGTGTCTTTTGGGTATAAAAATATTAGATATTTTATTAAAAATTTAATTTATTTTTATCTAAACAGTTTAATATTAGGGGGCTTTATTTATTTAATAAATCTAAAATTAAAAAATAGTATAATTAATTCCTTATTTTGTAATTATTTAATTATAATATTTAGCCCTCTTATTATATATGTTTATGCAAAGTATTTGTTAGATTTAAAAAATAATTATGCATTAAAATATAAAATAGACATATATATTAAAGGGCAAGTTATAAGTTTGCAAGGATATTATGATACAGGGGCTAGTATAAAGGATCCATATAATAAAAGGCCAATAATAATAGTAAATAAAAATGTAATTAAGTTGGATGATATAAATTACTTGTTGGTACCATGCAATACGATTAATGGTGATTTTTTAATGAAATGTTTCAAACCTGATTATATCTATATAGAAAATTTAGGAAATATAGATAATGTATTAATTGGAATCTCTAATCAAAAAATAAATATTGATGGAGTAGAGTGCTTAATTAATAAAAATATAGTGGAGGGTTATAATGAAAATTTTAGAAATAATAAGAAAATTATTAAATGCAAATAGTAACGTTTATTATGTTGGAAGTTCTGATATTTTACCACCACCACTTTCTAAAGAAGATGAGGAAAGACTAGTTTTATTAAGAGAAAAAGGAGATAATAACGCAAGGAATAAACTTGTTGAACATAATTTGAGATTAGTTGTTTTCTTGGCTAAAAAATATGATGGGAGTGGGTATGATTTAGAAGATTTAGTTAGCATTGGGACCATAGGGCTAATAAAAGGAGTTAATACATATAAACTTGATAAAAACATAAAACTTGCTACTTATGCATCAAGATGTATTGATAATGAAATATTAATGTTTTTAAGAAAAAACAAGAGGAGAAAAATAGAAGTTAGCTTTGAAGATTCAATAAATTTTGATAGTGAAGGGAATGAGCTTCATTTGGAAGATGTACTTGGAACTGAAAATGATTTAGTGGAAAAAGAGTATCAAGGGAAGATAGATAAAAAGATTTTATTAGAAGAAATAAAAAAATTAAATGAAAGAGACAAAGAAATCATTATATTAAGATATGGGTTAATGAATAGTGAAGAATATACTCAAAAAGAAGTTGCTGATAAATTAGGAATTAGTCAATCTTATATATCAAGAATTGAAAAAAAGGTTATTAAAAGATTAACAAACTTATTAAAAATTTAATACTATAGATAGAAATAATTATTTTTTAAATATTTCTATCTTCTTTTTGTGGTATTTTAATTATAAGTATGATAAAATAACATTAGAATAAGATATTGGAGGATTTTTTATATGAGTTCAAAATATGATGATGAAGAATACAATGAGAAAAATGGAGAAATATTAAAAAGGCTAGGGTTAGTTATTTTAATTATTGTAATAATAATTCTTTTATTCTTTTTAGTAAAAGGTTGTGTAAATAAAAATAGGAATAATAGCGGAAGTCCTATAGTGAATAAAGATTTATCAACTATTTTATTAGAAGCAGGTAAAAATTATTATAAGGCAAACAGTCATTATCTTCCAAAATATGGTGGAGAATGTAATTCTATTAGTTTGTATAACTTATCACAGCAAGGTTTTATTGATAAATCAAAATTTGCATCATGTAATGGAGAAACTACTTATGTAAAAGTTTGCAAATTATCAAATGGTAAGTTCCAATACGTTCCTTTCTTATATTGTACAAACAATATTACAGAAAATAAGTATTCTTCATGGAAAGATGGCGAAGAAAGTAATATAATTGCTGATTCAACTGATGTTAAGTTCTTGTTTCAAGCAGAGTATTTAAATACTTTAACAAGTGATTTAGGACCTGTTGAAACAATGTGGGAAGATGAAATTAAATATAAAAACTACAAAATTGTGGGGTCAACAAAATATTATAGATATAGAGACTTACAATATATATGGAATATTAAAACATCAAATTATTATCCAAATAATTTAACAGAAGCATCAAAAGTTAGGGAATATTATACTGCTTCACCAGCAGCTGGTTATACAAACAAATCAAATCAAAACAATTCTGTTGCGAAATACTTTAGTACAACACAAGAAAAAATATATTGGACAGATGCATCAGGAGTTAAAAAGTGTTCATCAACAGCACCTGATAACGTTTATATTTATAGAGATAATCCTGTATATGATACAAGGTATAGTTCTACTACTTGGACAGAAACTTCTAAACCAGTATCAGCACCAAATGTAGAGTATTGGAAATGTGCAAGACCTAGTGATTTAAATCATGGAATATTATCAGTTAAGCCTTGTAATCAACAAACAGAAAATCCAGATTATACAGTTACAGTTGGTCACCTATATAGTTGTGATGGTGGAATAACAGATGTTGGAGAAAGTGGCGTATGTTATAGATGTACTGATGGACAAGGTTTAAAAGCAACAAGAGATTCGTGTGGATATTATGGTGAATGGACTGCTTGGAGTTACAATGCTTGTGATATTACGCAAACAGATTTATGTGAAGCGAGAACTAAAGTTAAATATAATTGGTATAAGTTGGGAAAAGGAGAAAGGACATATTATCCAAGTGGAAGCAAAACTGCGAGCGGAGAAAAAGTATATTATGCTCAAGCTCCTGTATCAGGACTTATTAGGGATGAAGAAACAGTAACTACTGGATGGAAATGGTATAAGAATGTTGAAACACAAACTTCTACATATTATGCAACATCACCAAAACTTGGAGCAACTAAAACAAACAAGAGTAAATGGTCTGATTTTAGTGTATGGTCTACAATTAAGCCTGATAGTTTAGGAACGGCTGGTACAAGAGAAATTCAATCTAAAACAAAAGTTGAATTAAGACAAATAATTTCATCAAATAATTCGGAATGGAAAGTATTTAATAATGAGTATTTAACATTGGAAGAATTAATTAATCAATTGAAAGATAAAGGATACAATGTTAATTCGTTAGATGATATAATGTTAAGTGGAGAATTAAGATATAAAACTAAACTTTTAATTAGAAATAAAGAGGTGAAATAATGGAAGAGAATAGAATGCTAAAAGAGTTAGAAGATTTTGTTGCAGAATTTGATGAAATATCAAATTTAGATGGTTCAAAGACAATAAGCAATATAAGAAAACTTTATGAATCTTCAGAAGAAAAACTATTTAATTTAAAATTGAATCATAATGGTTATGATGAAGTTGAATTTAATGAAAAAAATGAAAATCGTGAAAGGGAATTAGCAGCTGCGGATTCATTACAGTTAGATCTTTCAAGATTAGAAATTGAAAGAAGTAGTGCAGATAGATTGGTTACTAATTTAGAAACAGCAATTAAGCATAATTCAGAAGTTTATAGTCATGCAAACGAAATGATTGCTGAATATGAAGAATACTTAAGGCATCCAAATATTTCATTAGAAGATAAAGAACTTTGTAATAAAAGGATTCAACTATTAAATGATGTTAAGAAAAAAATAGATGATGAAAGAGAAGCAACTAATTCAAAGTTGTCTTCTGCTAAAGCAGAGCAAGAAATTGTAAATAGAAAGATTAATGATAAAAGAATTGAACTTGATATGGCTTTAGAAAGAGCTTTAGCACTTGAAAAAGAAATAAAAAAGTTACAAGAACTAGGTTATGAAGAAACAGTAAATAAGGCAGAAGCGGATGCTCAAACTTTGTATTTTGCCTACAATTTTTTCTCAGCTAATCCAAAAGAAGAAATTCAGAATACTATAAATGATTATAAAGATGGCATTATAGATTTAAAAGTCTTAAATGAAAGACTTCAAAATTTAAAAGTATTATTAAATAGTGGTATTTATGATATTAATACAATTAATCAAAAAGTGAGAGAAAAAAGGTTACATGATATTGAAGATCAACTAGAAGCACAGAAAAAAATTGTATATGAGGAAAATAATATTGAATCTATAGAAAATCAAATTATATATTATAAAGATTTGATAAAGAAAGAATCAAAGCAAGCTTTTGTAAAAAGATATGAAAATCTAATAAATAGTTTAGAGGTTCAAAGAGAAGAATTGATGACAAATGGTAAAGGAACTGATAAATTAAGAGAATTAGAACTTTTACATATGTCATATATTGCAAAAAATAAGGCTGATGAAAAAGTTTTCACAAACGATTTAGATAATTTAATAAAATTAACAGGTGGAGAGGTTTTAGTTGAAAAAGAAGGAAGACAAGTTCCTAATTATTTCCCTGAAGAATACTTGCAGTTATTAGATAAGGCAGTTTTAGATAAAGCAAACAGCGAAATAAATGATTTAGTAGAAAAAGAAGTAACATCTTTACCTGAAGAGGACAAAATAGATGTTAGAAATAAAATAAATGATTTAGTAGATACAGCGATGAAACAGGTCAAAGATGAAAATGGAATGATTCCACTTAAAGATGAAGAGAAGGGATTAATTCCAATAGATGGACCAAGAATAGAAGTAACAAATACTAAAGATTTAGAGCAAACTAAATTGGATAAAATTAAAGAATGGTTTAATAAAAATTGGAAAAAAGTTACATTAACTGCATCTGTGATTGCCTTAGCTTTGGGAATTACTTGTTCATCTTGTAGTGGTATAAAGAAAAATAATAGTTTACCAAATGATGTTGAACAAGCAATAGTTGATGTTCATATTCCTAATTTAGAAGAGGTAGAAGTATCAGAAGAACAAACGCCTGCTGTTGAAGGACAAGAATATGAAGAGACGAAAGAAGTCAAACCAATCATAACTCCAAAACCAACTGAAAAGCCAACACCAACTCCTGAAGAATCATCTAATCCAGTTATGGATGGAACAATGAATATTAATGTTGTGACTCCAAATCCTGATACTCCAAATATTGGCGGAGATTCAAAATATGCAGATAATGGAACACTAACTCCACCTCAGTTAGGTGATGGAAATAATATAATAACTTCAGCATTTGATGATAGTATACCTGGTCAAACAACTCTTGTTGATGTAACTGGTAATGCTCATACTGTATATTCAGATGGACATATTGAATCAGGTCATAATGACCAAACAGTGGATGAAAATGGAAAGTGGAATCCAAATTTCACTCCTGTAGAAAGAGTAGAAGAACCAAAAGTTGAAGTTCCTTCTGATGCTGTATCGCTTCAAGAAAAAAAGCAACAAGTTGAAGAAGAAAATAAAAAAATTGAAGAGAAAGCTAAAGAAAATGAAATAACTCAAGAAGAAGCAGAAAAGCAAATAGCTACTAATTTAGCTGATATGGAAAATCTTCAATCTGCATTTGATGAGGATTGGGAAAATGAGCCATTACCTGGTCAAAGTAAAGGAGGCAGGTAGTTATGGAAAATAAGACTAATCAAGTACTTGAACTTGCAAATGGTAAGGAATATGTTGTACTAAGACAAGTTGTTTACAAGGGAGATACTTATTATGTAACAAGTGAAATTCATAATGATGGTGATGACTTTGATAAAAACTTAACTGTTTTAAAAGAAACAATTGAAGATGGTAAATCTTACGTTAATATTGTAAGAGATCCTGATATTATAAAAGTTATTATGAATCACATAGCATAAAAAGCAAATATTAATTTATTTGCTTTTTTTGTTTAATATTTTTTTATATTTACCATTATATATTGAAAGGATACTTATGGCAAAATATAAAGTTGAAATATGTGGTATTAATACTAGTAATTTAAGAACTCTTAAAAATGATGAAATGATTAAATTATTTAAAGAGTATAAGCAAGGAGATAATTCAATTAAAGAATTACTTGTTTATGGGAACTTAAAACTAGTTTTATCAATATTAAAAAAATACCAAAACAAAGTTGATAATTTAGATGATTTATTTCAAATAGGGTGCATTGGATTAATAAAAGCAATTGATAATTTTGATTTATCTTATGATGTTAGATTTAGTACTTATTCAGTTCCAATGATTGATGGCGAAATTAAAAGATATATCAGAGATAATAATGCAGTTAGAATAAGTAGAAGTATAAAAGAGACAGCCTATAAAATAATTAAATTTAAAGATGAATTTTTAAGCGAAAACGGAAGAGAGCCAACTACTGATGAAATAGTTAAATATTTAGGAATACCTGAATATGAAATATCAAGTGCTTATATGTCTTTAAAAGAGCCAATGAGTATATTTGATCCAATATATAGTGATGGTGAAGATGAAATATACTTGTTAGATCAATTAGAGGATAAAAAAGAAAGTACTAATATTGATGAGCTTTTGAGTTTAAGAAAAGCATTAAATAAATTAAAGCAAAGAGAAAAGGATATATTAATAAGCAGATATGTTATTGGAAAAACGCAAATGGAAATAGCTGATGAAATAGGTATTTCTCAAGCTCAAGTTTCAAGAATAGAAAAAACTGCAATCAAAAACATTAAAAAATTAACAGCATAAAATACAATTCTATTTCATATATTTACTAGGTGGTAGTATGAGACTATCTGATATGCAAAAGAAAGATATAATATATTTAAATGATGGTAAAAAACTAGGACATATAATTGATGCTGAAATAGAATTAAATACTGGTAATTTAAAAAGTTTATTAGTTGAAAAAAGAACATTTAAAAGTTTCTTTACAAATGAAGCTGATGTTATCATTAAATTTGATCAAATAAAAAAAATTGGAGAAGATGTTATTTTAGTTGATACAACTAGATAATATCTTTTTTTTATGATATTATTATTTCATGAAAAAAAGAAAAATATATATTGTTTTAGGAATTCTTTTACTTATTTTAATAGATCAAATAAGTAAGTTAATTATTTCTAAATACTTAGTTAACTCTAATTTTATATTAATACCAAAATTTTTGATGTTTACATATATTAAAAATTTTGGAGCTGCTTTTGGAATATTAGAAGGTAAGAGGATATTTTTTATAATAATCACTGTAATTGTTAGTTCTTACTTAATATATGAATTAATTAAAAGTAAAGAAAAGTTTAATACTTTATCTTTAGTACTTATAATAAGTGGAATACTAGGTAATTTTATAGATAGGGTAGTATTTGGATATGTAAGGGATTTCATAAGTTTTGGTATATTTAATCCAGTATTTAATTTAGCTGATTCTTTTATAGTAATAGGTGTAATTATTTATGTAATAAATATGTTTGTAGGTGATAAAAATGAAAGTAAAAAGTGAAGATGTTGGTAAAAGATTAGATCAATTTTTAGTTTCTTATTTAAATGAAACAAGAAGTTTTATTTCTAATCATATTAAAAACAGTAATATTTTAGTTAATAATAAAAAGGTTAAACCTGGTTATTTGTTAAAACTAGATGATGAAATAACTATTAAAGATTTGAAAATTGATACTACTATTGTTCCAGAAAATATTCCACTTGATATTTATTATGAAGACGATTATTTAATGATTGTAAATAAACCTAGTGGAATGGTAGTTCATCCAGCACCTGGTAATTATCATAATACTTTAGTAAATGCTCTTATGTATCATACTAAAAATTTAAGTGATATAAATGGAGAAGAAAGACCTGGTATAGTTCATAGAATTGATAAAGATACTAGTGGACTTTTATTAATATCAAAAACTAACGAAGTACATAGAATTCTTTCTGATGATTTCAAATATAAAAGAGTTAAAAGAAAATATATAGCTTTAGTTCATGGAATAATAGATGCAAATAATGGTAAAATTGATGCACCCATAGGTAGAAGTGAAGTGGATAGAAAGAAAATGGCTGTAACAGAAAAAAACAGTAAAAAAGCTGTTACTAATTTTACTGTTTTAGAAAGATTTAAAAATTATACTTTAGTTGAATTAATTCTTGAAACAGGTAGAACTCATCAAATTAGAGTACATATGGCTTATATTAATCATCCGGTTGTTAATGATCCGGTTTATAGTAAAATCAAGCCAATTAATAATTATGGTCAAATGCTACATGCATATTATATAGGCTTTACTCATCCTATAACTAAAGAATTTTTAGAATTTGAGTGTCCTTTAGAAAAAGAATTTGAAAGTATCATTGAATCTCTTAAAAATTCATAATATATACACTTAATGAAACAATTAAAGCATAACCAGAAAATATTATATAAGGTATCAAGAAATATGATGCCTTTTTATTTATTTCTTTAGTTTCTATAAAAAAGAATATTGAACTTATAAATGTAATTGCAGTCATAACAAACGCTAAAAATGGACTCATAAGATAGAAAAATGCAAATGAGAATAGTTGATTAGCCAAATAATTTGTAATAAGTATATATAGGTAATCATTGTTTTTTAAAATGTTAATTTTTTTAGAAATAATGTAAATACTAATTGATATAAGTACATATAAAACTAACCAAGTAATCCCAATAGCAACTCCTGGTAATGCAAAAGAAGGTATTTTTAATGCTTCATAAAATTCTTTATTATATGGAAACAAGATACCACTTATTAGCCATGGAAACAAAATAATTATAAATGATATAATATCTTTAATTTTATTTTTCATAAATTTTCTCCTCTTTACTAATTTTATGAAAAATAATATAATTATATTAATGTTTTTTAAAGGGTGTGAATAAAAGTGCAGTTAGTAATAAATAAAAAAGACGATATTGTTATGAAAATAATACATTTTTTTGTTACAGAAGAAAATTATAAACCTATTATTTTAAAAGGAATTCAAAATGAAATATGGTTAGAAAATTTTGATAAAGATCCAAGGCTTATTAGAATAAATTTAAATTATATACATAATGATCTTCAATTTGAGAATGATTTATATAAAGTAAATGTTATTAGAAAGAATATTGGTAGAAAAACATTTTCTTTTAAAACTAAAGTATTAAATTTATTAATAGATACAAACGAAGATATAAAAGTATCTGATGATAAAAATATATTATCTTTAAAAGTTGATAAAATAGGGGATTTAAAGAAAAGTAAATTATTAAATGAAATATATCCTGGTATTAAGGAAAAATTAAATAGTAAAAAATCAGATATAGATGAATTTATAAAATTAACTAATGAATTAAATACAAAAACATATGAAGATGAAAAAAGAATGGATGCAATATTTAAAGAAAAGAAACCATATATAACTTATACATTAATAGGTATTAATATATTTGTATATTTGGTATGCTTTATAAGTTTAATGATTAAGCCAGAATTTAATACATTAATTACATACTATGGTGTAAATAATTATAAGTTGATTCAGTCTGAAGGGTATCTAGGATTATATAGATTAGTTACAAGTATGTTTTTACATGCAGATATATTTCATATATTCTTTAATATGTATGCTCTTTATGTAACTGGAACTCAAGTAGAAAGATATTATGGTAAAAAGAAAATGTTAATAATATACTTTGTTAGTGGAATAGTTGGAAGTCTATTTTCAAATGTATTTATGAGTTCAGGCACAATAAGTATGGGGGCATCTGGGGCAATATTTGGTTTATTTGGTGCATTATTATGCTTTGCTTATAATTATAGAGCAGTGCTTGGAGATTTCCTAAAAGGATCTTTATTACCAGTTTTAATAATTAATTTATGTTTAGGATTATTTATATCAGGAATAGATGTTTTTTCACACATAGGAGGTTTAATAGGTGGCGTTTTAACAACTATGCTACTTGGTGTAAATGGAAAAGAATATAAGTTAAATATCAACAATTTAATTGTATTAGTTGTGTTAGTATTATTTATGGGATATATGTTGTTTGTAAAATAAAAGAATCAGTCAATACTAATTCTTTTATTTTCTTTTTTTATAATTTTCTGTAAAGTCCTATTGCTTTACCTAATATTGTTACTTCTTTTAATATAATAGGCGCCATTGTATCATTTTCTGGTTGTAATCTGAAATATCCATTTTCTTTATAAAATGTTTTTAGTGTAGCCTCATTATTATCATTAAGTGCTACTACTAAATCACCATTATTTGCAGTATTTTGTCTTTCTACTATAACATTATCTCCATTATATATTCCCACATTTATCATACTATCTCCTTGAATAAGAAGTGAAAATACTTCTTTATTTTTAGGAATCATATAAGCAGGAAGTGGTAAATATTCATCTGGGTGTTCTATTGCTTCAATAGGATTACCAGCTGCTACTTTACCAAGTAAAGGAATTGATACAACATCATCATTTTTTTGTAAATATTCATTTGGAACTTTTACTTCAAGTGTTCTAAATTTTGAATTTGTTTGAGTTATATATCCTTTGTTAATTAAATGTTTCAAATGTACAAATACAGTAGCAGGACTACTTAAATTTAATTCAGCGCATATTTCCCTTACAGTAGGAGCATATCCTTTTTGCGCTATATACTTTTTAATTACTGTTAAAACCTCTTCTTGTTTACTAGTTAATTTTTCCATAATCACCAACCTTCTATACATATGTTAGCATACTTGTGTAAAATTGTCAAACATTTGTTTATTTTTGTATTGACACGAACGATTATTCGTGATAAATTAATGTTGTAAAAAGGAAGTGATTTATATGTTAAAAGAATTAAATATTAATAAAGGAGTTATTGCTTTTTATCTTATAGTAGCTTTAGTTGCACTATTTTGCGCACTTAGAATGAATAATTTGAATATTGCTAATAATACTAATGATAATCAAGTTTACTGTGCTTGAATATAGATTTTATCTTTATTTTTTGGTATTATTATAATAGGTGATATAGTGAAACATAAAGTGTTAACAATAATTTTATCATTTGTAATTTTTGCTTTATTAACCTTAGCTATTATTGGAATATGTATTAAAAGTTATTTAAACAAAATAGATAATGTGTATTATAACTCATGTGAAATGTTACTTAGTAATAGTAAAATAGAATTAGAAACAAACAATTATGATGAAAAATGTATACTTGAATACTTTGATAAATTAAGTTTAGATTTAAATAAAATAAATAATTTGTCATTTGATAATTATAAAAAAGAATATCTAAATCCTAATTTTTATAATAACATTGATATTTCTAAAAATAATATAAATTTTTATATTGAAAATAAAGAAAGCAATATAAAGCAGTTTAAGGCAAACATTAGTAAAGAGTTATTTATAAAGTATTTAACTGATAATAATGTAAATGATATTGTTGTAGCGCATTTAAATAATCTTATTGATAAAGATATAATTGATACAAAAGATATAGATAATAAATTAGATTTAGAAAAGGAAAATTTTAATAATTTGTTTGCTTATATTGACTATTTAAAAAGTGAGAGGAATAATTGGTCTTATGAAGCTGGAAAACTCATTAGTACAAGTGATAAACTAATAGAAAATATTAATAATAAAAACAAGAAATATAATATTGATGTAAAAACAATTGTGAAAGTGGAAGAGTCTATAGATAATAGTAAAAGAATACCAATATTAATGTATCATGGTGTTTCAGATGAAACTTGGGGAATAGAGAATCTTTTTATTAAAGTGTCTGATTTTGAAAAACAAATGAAGTATATATCTGAAAATTTTGAAACAATTTTTATAGAGGACATAGATAAAGATTATTCAGATAAGAGAGTTGTCTCTTTAACATTTGATGATGCTTATGTTGATTTTTATACAAATGTTTTTCCAATATTAAAAAAATATAATCTTAAAGCGAATTTATATGTTATTGTAAATTTTAGAGGAGATAAATACTTAGATGCAAATCAAATAAAAGAAATTTCAAATTCAGGTTTGGTTTCAATAGGATCTCATACATTAAATCATTTATCTCTTAAGAAATTAAATGATGTAGATTTAAATACAGAATTAAAAAAATCAAAAGAGGAATTAGGAAATTTAATAGGTAAAGAAGTTAGAACGTTATGTTATCCGACAGGAGCATATAGTTCAAAAGTTATATCAGCTGCTTCAAAATACTATGATTATGCCTTAGCTATTCACAATGATGTGGAAAGAATGAATAATAATTTTAATAAGTATGCTATTAAAAGATATAGAATGTATAGAAATACAAGTTTTAATAGTTTTAAAGAAAAAGTAGAAATGGCTAACTAATAATTTGAAAAAGATATGTTTATATGTTAGAATTTTAGCAGGGAGATTAATATGATAATAGATTTATTAGAACTTATAAATGGTAGACAAACGGAATTAAATATTGATGAAAAAATAGAAATACCACACGATTATTATGAAAAAACAGATATTAGACATTTAGATCCAGTTGAAGTAAAAGGTAGAGTATATTCAATAGGTGATGATGTATTTAATTTAAGTCTTGAAGTAAAAGGAAAAATGATTTTACCATGTGCTTTAACACTTGAAGATGTAGATTATCCATTTGACATTACTATTGATCAAAATGTTGGAAATGATGAAGATTTTGAAAAAAATTATAAAATTGTATCAAATACACTTGATATTTTACCAATTTTGTGGGAAAATATTGTACTGGAAATCCCAAGTAGGGTTGTTAAAGATGATGCTCATATAAAAACTGAAGGGGATGGATGGTGCTTAACTAGCGAAGAAGATTACGAAAGTAGTAAAGATAACAAGTTAAGTGATTTAAAAGAACTATTAGAGATGGAGGAATAAAAATGAGATTAGATATTCAATTATTTGGTGCATTGCCAGCTAGAAGAATAAGTAAAACAAGAAAGAGAATGAGAAGAACTCATTTAAAGAAAGAAGCACCAACAGTTACAGCATGTCCTAATTGTGGTAAACCATTAGCTCCTCATAGAGCTTGTACTGAATGTGGTTACTACAAAGGTAAAGATGTTTTAGGAAAAGAAGAAAAAGTAGAAGACAAAAAAGAATCTGAAAAATAAATTTTATGTAAATAATGTAAATATTTTAAAAAAATGTAAAAAAGATATTTACATTTTTTTTTGCTTGTTATAAAATAAATGTAGACAGTGGTAGAAAGTGGTAGAAAGTGGGGGATTTGAAATGTTTATTGGAGAATATCATCATAATATTGATGATAAGAGTAGACTTATAATTCCTTCTAAATATAGGAGTGAATTAGGTGAACAATTTATTATCACTAGAGGTCTAGACAAATGTATTTTCATTTATTCAATGAATGAATGGAATAACATCATCAATAAACTTAAATCTCTATCTTTTACTAAAAAGGACGCAAGAAATTTCATGAGATTTTTCTTAAGCGGCGCTACTGTTTGTGAATTCGATAAACAAGGTCGAATCAATATTACCTCACCGTTAGTTCATTACGCCAATTTGAAACATGAATGTGTGATAATTGGCGTTAATGAGCGACTAGAAATATGGGATAAAGATTCATTTGACAATTTTATGAAAACAAATGAAGAAGAGTTCTCAGAAATATCAGAACATTTATTTGATGGAGAAGAAAGTGCATAAAAGTGTTTTATATAATGAGGTAATTGAAGGATTAAATATTAATCCTGAAGGTAAATATATTGATGCGACACTAGGTTATGGAGGACACTCCAGTGGGGTATTAGGTTTATTGAATGAGAAGGGGTTCTTATTCGCCTTTGATCAGGATGAAGATGCTATTAAGTATAGTCTTGATCGTTTATCAAAAATTTCTAATAACTTTAGAATTATTAAATCAAATTTTAAAGATATGAAGAATTACATTAGTGATAGTATTGATGGAGTTATGTTTGATCTTGGAGTAAGTAGCCCACAACTAGATACTCCTGAGCGAGGATTTAGTTATCACTATGATGCACCTCTTGATATGAGAATGGATAAAGATGCAAAATTAACTGCTTATGATGTAGTAAATAATTATCCAATTGAAAAACTTATTGATATATTCTTCGTATATGGAGAAGAAAAATATTCTAAAAATATTGCTAAAAATATTATTTCAAATAGACCAATTAATACCACTTTAGAACTTGCTGAAATAATAAAAAATAGTGTTCCAGAAAGTTATAGGAACAAGTCTCATCCTGCTAGGAAGATATTTCAAGCAATTAGAATTGAAGTTAATAATGAATTAAAGATATTAGAAGGTTCTATTAATGATGCGTTTAGTTTATTAAAATCTGGTGGAAGAATGTGTGTTATAACATTTCATTCGTTAGAAGATAAAATTGTTAAAAGAGTATTTAATAATTTATGCAAAGATTCAAATGATTTAAATCTTCCATATATACCAGAAGAGTTAAAAGCTAAAGCTAAATTAATAACTAAGAAGCCAATAACTCCAAGTGATGAAGAGTTAAAAGAAAATAATAGAAGTAGAAGTGCTAAACTTCGAATAATTGAAAAAATATAAGGAAGGATAATATGCAAAAGAGAAAGATATGCTTACTAAAAGGTGAAAAATTTTTGTATTTTATAATAGGTATACTTGTACTAGGCAATTTACTAGGACCTGCTTTTTCTTCTGCAATGTTATCAAAAACTAATATAGAAGTAGAAAGTGTTAAAAGTAAAATAACTAAACAAGAAAAATATAATGAAAGTTTATCTATGAAAATAAATGAATTATCTAGCCTTGATAAAATTGAAAGTGTTGCAACTTCTCTTGGTTTAGAGTACAATAATAATAACATTAGAATTATATCAGAGTAGGTGAAATTATGAGAAAAACAAGAACAGTTAGAATAAATATAGCATTTGTTATAATTGTTTTGTTTTTATTTGCTTTAATAATATTTAAATTATTTTATGTAGCTTTAAGCCCAAAGGTTGATGGTATTGATTTAACAGCATTTGCTAATAATAGAAACACTAGAAAAGAAACTATAACTGCATCTCGTGGAACAATATTCGACTACAAAGGTGAAGTATTAGCACAGGATGTTAATAGTTATACTGTTATAGCTTATTTAAGCCCATCAAGAACTGAAAACATGAATCATCCACACCATGTAGTTGATAAAGAATATACTGCAAAAATGTTATCACCACTTATAAATATGAGTGAAGAAAGAATACTTACATTACTTAATTATGATGCATATCAAGTTGAGCTTGGACCAGGTGGAAGGGGTATAACTGAACTTGTAAAAGAGCAAATTTCATCTTTAGAATTACCTGGAATAGATTTTTTAAAAAGTGTAAAAAGATATTATCCAAAAGCTAATTTTTTATCATATACTTTAGGGTATGCTAAAACTGATGAAGCAACTAATCAAATAATTGGTGAAATGGGTATAGAACTAAAATATAATGATATTTTAACTGGTAAAAATGGTTATAGAGAATATCAACAAGATATGTATGGTTATAAAATTGCAAACACACCAGAATTGTTAGAAGATTCTGTTAAAGGTGAGGATGTATATTTAACTATTGATACTAATATTCAATTATTTACAGAGCAGGCAATAAAAACAATTGAAGAAGCGGGTACGGATTGGGGAATAATTACTGTTATGGATGCTAAAACTGGGAGAATATTAGGTGTTTCATCAACTCCAAATTTTAATCCTAATACAAAAGATATAAAATCTTATTATGATCCATTTGTATCTTATACATATGAACCTGGTTCAACAATGAAAATATTTAGCTTCTTGGCTGCTATGGAAAATGGTGTATATGATGGAAAGGAAACATATAAGTCAGGTACAATTCAAGTAGATGATGCTAAGATAAAAGACTGGAATAACTATGGTTGGGGAACTATAACATTTGATGAAGGATTTATGGGTTCTTCAAACGTTGCCGCAACTAAACTTGCCCAAAAATTAGGAAGGCAAAAATTATTTGATTTTTATACAACTTTAGGATATGGAAAAGAGACGGGAATAGAACTTCCTAATGAGCAACATGGTGTAGTTAATTTTAAATATAATACTGAAATAGCCGCTGCATCTTTTGGCCAAGGAATTAGTGTAACTGCTGTTCAAATGTTACAAGCCTTAACTGCAATTGCTAATGATGGAATTATGTTGAAACCATATATAGTTGATAAAATAGTTAACTCAGAAACTGGGGAAACCACATACGAAGGAAAAAAGGTAGAGCTTGGAAAAGTTGCATCAGAAGAAAATGTTAAATATGTTAGAGATTTAATGCGCGGTGTAGTAGATGGAAGAGCAAAAATGTCTACTGGTAAATCTTATGAAGTAAAAGGATTTAACGTTTGTGGTAAGACTGGTACTGCTCAAATTGCATCTAAATCTGGAGGATATTTGACAGGACCAATAGATTATGTTAGAAGTTTTGCTGGAGTATTCCCACAAGATAATCCACAAGTAATTGTATATGCAGCAATGTATAGACTTAGAGATTCATCAGCACTTCCAAGAGCAATTAGAGGACTTATAACTGATTCTGGAACATATTTAGGCATAGAGAAAACTGAAGAAAAAAATAAGGTAAATCAAATAAATATTAAAAATTATGTAAATAAGGATACTGAAGAATCTAAAAAAGAATTAGAAGACAATAAGATAAAAGTTGTTGTAATTGGAACGGGTGACAAAATTATTAAGCAATATCCAATTAAAAATTCAATTGTTACAGAAAATGATAAAGTATTTTTGCTTACTAATAATGAAGAATTTTTAATGCCTAATATGAAAGGCTGGTCAAGATCTGATGTAGAAATATTTGGTAAACTTACTAATGTAGAATTTTCTTTTGAAAACTATGGATATGTAATATCAACAAGTGTTAGTCCTAAGGAAAAAATAAATAGTAAAACTAAAGTTCAAGTAACATTAGAGCCAAAATATAAAAAGATAGAAGAAACAATTAAAGAAAATAATACATAAAATGACAAAATAATACATTTGAATAGTTTAAAATATAATAAGGTGATCAAATGAGACTTTATTATATTTTTTCTATTAAAGATGATATTTTAAAAATAACTAAAAATAATCCAGAAAGATTATATGTGTTGTTAAAAAGTATATATTCTTTAGACAAAGAAAATTCAAAGCTTGGATATAAGGTATTTCAAAAAACTTGCAATTTTTTTGATAAGAAAAATATTAATTTACACATAAAAGAATTAAATTCAGATAATTACAGTTATATTTGTTTTAGAGATAGCCATATAATAAATGATTTTTATAATAATGAATCTACAAGATTAACTGTTAATTATTCTCATTTGGTCTTAAAAACTAATATTTTATATCCTAGATTTTTGAGTGAAATAAGAAATTTAAAAAATTTATTTATATGTGATTTCACAAATGAAGATTATTTTTATCTAAAAGATATAAGCAGTGAAAAGATAATTTATTCCTAGACTTTTATATACTAATTTATTATAATAATAACGAAGAAGGAGGAAATAAATATGCTTTGGGATATTTTATATGTTGTATTTGGTTTAATCGCTGGAATAATAATTGGATTTTTAATCGCTAGATTTGTTTTCAAAAAAGAACTAAAGAAGAATCCACCAATTAATGAAGAAATGATTAAAACTTTGATGAGAGGAATGGGAAGAAATCCTTCTCAAAAGCAAGTTAATCAATTAATGAAACAAATGAGTAGGTATAATTAATGAATTATGATGTAAAAAAACTCTATATGGGTTTAGTAGAGTATTATAAAAAGAATATAAAAGTTTTAGAATTACATACTTTATATGATGATATGAATTCAGAAGAGTTAATAGATTTAAATCTTGAAAGGCCAATTTTACCTTATGGGGATGAGGAGTATTATTATAAGAAGTCTTTAATTTCATTTAATGAAATACTTATGAGATCAAAGATAAATTATGGTCATTTGAATAGAGAAGATGCATTGAAAATTTGTAATACTCATGATGGATATTATTTTATGTTACTTAGAATAAAGAATATAAGAGACATAGATGATTTAAAAAGTTCAAAAGAATTAAGGAGACAAAAGAAATAACACCAGCTGTTATTAACTTATATAATATTATTTTTTTAAAATTTATATTATATTCACTTAAAATACTAGATGCTTGAGATAAAATAGAAAATCCAGAAAATATTAAAGCAAATAAATTTAATGAAAATTTAATATTAAAGTTAGTTATATAGCTAACTTTTTTTGTTGCATTAGTAAGTTCTAGTAAAGATGATAAAATGCTGTTTTGTATAATATTAAGATTTAAATAATTATTAATAATTCCTAATATAATTGAAAATATAACAAGATTACCCAGTATAATAATTAATGAATTTATAGAAGAAATAATTGAATCTTTTAGTACTACCATAAATTTATTATTTATTATATTTTCAGGTATTATGTTTTTCTTATTTACTTTGTATTTATTTCTTGTAATAATACCTAAAATAAAATTAGATAAATATACGATTAATAATAGTATAATTCCAATTTTAATACTATTAAAGTTTAAATATCCAATAACAGTAATAACAAAAACTGGACTAGGAAAGAATGATATTAGTAAAATTCTTTCAGCTTCTTTAATATTAATTATTTTATTATTTAATGCATCTTTTATATATTCTGCATTAGATGGCATACCACTTAATAAAGAAAGAATTATTATAGTTAAATCATTGTTACTTATATTTAATGTTTTATTAATTATATTTAATTTTAATTTTGACAAATATCCTTGTAAATTATAATTAATTAGTATTTTATTTAGTACAAAAAAAGGAAAGAGAGATATAAATAGCTTATTAATAAATAAATTTAATGCATCTTTAGTAGAATTTATTAATACTTTTGAATTAAATAATATTAATAATTCAAATATTATTAAAGTAATTATTAAAAATAAATTTTTCTTTTTAATCATATAAATACCCTAATATGTTATAATAATTTATAGGTGAAAATATGAAAGAAAAAATAAAAAAATTTTTAAAATATAATTATAAATTTATAATTATATATATTGTATTATTATCTTTGGTTTTTATAAAATTAGATTATCAAATTTATACTCCAGGTGGTCTATTAGATTTAAATAATAAAATAGAAATAAATAATTCACATCAAAGTAAAGGGAGTTTGAATTTAACTTATGTAAGGGGATTAAAAGGAAATTTATTATTTATACTAACATCGTATATAGTGCCATCATGGGATTTAGTTAAAAATGAAGATGTTAGGTACGAAGATGAAACAGAAAATGATGCATATACTAGAAATAGAGTATATTTAGATGATGTAAATAAGAATGCTGTTTATGTCGCTTTTAGTAAGCTAGGATATGAAGTATCTCTTAAGGAAAAAGGAGTATCTGTACTCAATATATTAACTTATGCAGAGACTGATTTGAAAGTGGGAGATGTAATAACATCTATTAATAATGTTAAAGTATACAATACGGACGAACTTATTAATATAATTTCATCTTTAAAGAAAGATCAGAAAGTTAGTTTTAAAGTTATAAGAGATTCTAAAGAAAAAGAATGCTATGCGATATTAAAGGAAAATGAAGGTAAAACTATGGTTGGCGTTATGATTGAAACAGAAACGGAATTAAAATCTATTCCAGAGGTAAAATTCAAATTCAAAAAAAATGAGATGGGGCCTTCTGGAGGTCTTATGACTGCACTTAAAATATATGATATGCTAACTAGTGAAGATGTAACTAAAGGATATAAGATATCTGGAACAGGTACTATTTCAAAAAATGGTGAAGTAGGAGAAATAGGTGGGATTAAATATAAATTAGCTGGTGCAGTAAGAAATAAATCTCAAGTATTTATTTGCCCTAGTGAAAATTATGATGAATGTGAGAAAGAAAAAAATAAGAACAAATACAATATTATTTTAATAAAAGGGGATACATTTGATAATGTTTTAAATAAATTAAAAAGTTTACCATATTATGACAAATAATATGGTTTTTAATTTGTATAATTTATTTGGTGATTATATGAAAAAAATTTTTGTTTTTTCTATAACTTTAGGGATTATTTTTTCTCTATTATTAATATTAAATTACAAAAAAAATATAAATGAAAAAAAGTATCTTGAAACACTATATTTTATGCAACTTGCTGCATATGAAAATTCATCTAATGTATCAAAAATAACTAAAGAATTAGATAGTTATATTGTGATGAAAGAAGATGATAATTTATATCATGTTTATGTGGGGATTGTAAAAAATAAAAGAAATTTAGAAAAAATAAAAGAGTTTTACATAAAAAATGGCAATAATATATATGTAAGGGAAAAAATAGTACGTTGTAAGAATTTCTTAAATGAAATTGATAATTATGAGATATTATTAGAAAATTCTAATAATATTTTGTCAATTGAAAAAGAAATATTAAAAAAATTTAATGATTGTGAAAATAAAAGAGATGGCTGAATATGAAAAGCCAAGAGAAAGATTAATAAACTATGGAGTAAAGAATCTATCAAACAATGAATTAATATCTATAATATTAAAGTGTGGAACAAAGAATATTAGTTCTAAAGATTTAGCGGATGAAATTTTAAAGCAATATAAATCTATTGAAAATTTAAAAGATATTAAAATTAGTTCTTTAAATAAAATTAAAGGAATTGGAACAGTTAAAGCTTGTCAATTATTAGCTTCTATTGAACTTGGTAGAAGAGTATATTATGTTAAAAATATTGGAAGTGTTATAGTGAACTCAACAACTTCAGTCTTTGAAACTTATAAAAGTGAATTTGATAATATTAATCAAGAAAAATTTTGTGCATTATATTTAGATACTAAGAAAAATGTAATATCTTTTAAAACTTTATTTAAAGGTACTTTAGATAAATCAATAGTTCATCCAAGAGAGGTTTTTAAAGAGGCTATATTATTAAGTGCTTCAGCGATAATTGTGATGCATAACCACCCATCTGGAGATGTAACACCAAGCAAACAAGATATAGAAATAACTAATAGTTTAATATACACAGGGAATATGCTTGGGATTAAACTTGTAGACCATATAATTTTTGGAAAAGATAGATTTTATAGTTTTTATGAAAATATGCATAATACAAAAATATCGTCATAATATTTATTGGTGATAATATGACATTAGAAGAATATAGAAAAAATAATGGACAAGGATCTAAATTTAAATTCAAAAATTTTGTATTAAAATTGATGTTATCTTTATTTATTTTATTATCTGTATTATCTATATATAAATTAAGTCCTAGTACAAAAGAATTAATAAAAAAAGAATTATTTGAGACTAATTTTAATTTTTCTGTTTTTAATAATTTATTTTCAAAATTGACTTCTTTTAGGGATACTATTAGTGTAAATGATGATGGAATAAAATATAAGAATTATGTTCCATATTTAGACGGTGTTAAAGTTGATGTTTCTCCAGGAGAAGGAATAAATTTAATAGATAGTGGCATTGTAGTATATATAGGTGAAAAAGAAGGGTATGGTAATACCATAATAGTTCAACAAAGTAATGGAGTAGATGTGTGGTATGGAAATTTAGATAATATAAGTGTTAATTTATATGATTATTTAAATAAAAATACTTTAATAGGTTCATCTAAAGACTCATTATATTTAGTATTTCAAAAAAATGGGGAATATTTAAATTATAAAGACTATATCTAATAAAATTCATATTAAAAATATATCTTATATTATTTTACTAATTTCTTTATTTTCTGGATATTTTAGATATGTTTTTATAATGCTATTTATAATAACTTTTCATGAATTAGGTCATTTGTTTATAGCTTCTTTAATAGGGTATAAAGATGCTAGTATTGTAATTTATCCTTTTGGTGGAATAACTAAATATAATGGATATTTAAATTCTTCTATAAATAATGAGTTTTTAATTCTATTAGGTGGTCCTTTATTTCAAGAAATACTTTATATGATTTTAATATTTTTGTATAAAAATAATTTTGTATCTGATATAAATTTTAATATAATAGAAACACTTCATAAGAGTTTATTATTTTTTAATTTATTGCCTATAATACCTTTAGATGGTTCTAAATTTATTCTTTTAATATTAGAAAAAATTTTTCCATATAAGTTATCAAATATAATAATAATTATAATTTCTTTTATAACAATATTTTTATTATCTGTATTTGAAAAAAGGGTAGTATTTATATTGCTTTCTTGTATGCTGATTAAATCAATTATTGAAGAAGCAAATATATTAAGTATTAAATTTAATAAATTTTTATTAGAAAGACATTTATATAATTTCAATTTTAAAAAAGGTAAATTAATTAATAAAATTGAAAAAATTAAGAGAAATAAAAAACATAATATTTTATATGACAATAAAGTATTAAGTGAAAAAGAGTATTTAAATGAGTATTTTAAATAATATTTTCTTGTAATTATATGAATGTTTTGCTATAATAAGGTTGATTTGAAAGGAGTGGGGGTTCCCACTCCTTTAACTAATGTTAAGGAGGAGATATGGAAAATAAGATTAAAGAAGCTATAGAAAGTGAATTACTAAAAGAAAATATTAAGGTTGAAAAAGTTTATGAGGGTGTTGAAGATGGAGAAAAAACTTTATTTATAGTGATTGATAGTGAAGATATAGTCGATTCTAATTTATGTGTTAAAGCTATGAAAATAGTTAATCCTATACTTGAAAAAATAGACATAGATTTAGATGATTATGTAATTGATGTATGTAGTAAAGGAGTTGAAGAATAAGATGAATGCTAAAGAATTTAAAAAGGCTTTTGATGTATTAGTTCAAGAGAAGAATTTAGATGCTGATTATTTAATAAGTACAATGAGTAGTGCATTAAGTACTGCTTATAAGAAAAATTTTAATGAATCAGCTAATATTAGAACAGTAATTGATACTGATACAGGAAGTATTAGAGTTTACAAGGTAAGAGAAGTAGTTGATAAGATAGTTGTTCCTACCCCAGAAGAAATAGAAGCAGGAGCAGAAGAAATAAATCCTAATGCTTATATAACATTAGAAGATGCTAGAGAGTTAGGGGATTACAAAATAGGTGATGAAGTTATTGAAGAAGTAACTCCAGCTGATTTTGATAGAGTTGCTGTTTCAGTTGCTAAACAAGTTGTAATTCAGAAACTAAGAGAAGCTGAAAGAGAACAAGTAATGAAAGAATTTGAAAATAAAGAAAATGAATTAATGGTTGGTTTTCTTGCAATGGAAGATTCAAAGAATTACTATGTTGACTTAGGTAAATCAAGAGGCATTCTTCCAAGAACTGAATTAATTCCTGGTGAAAAATTAACAATGGGAGACAGCATAAAAGTATATATTACTAAGATTGAAAATACTACTAAAGGACCTTTAATTTTACTTTCTAGAAAACATTATGGTTTTGTAAAAAGATTATTTGAATTAGAAATACCAGAATTTAGTGATGGTACTTTAATGATGTATGCAGTTGCTCGTGAAGCAGGTGTTAGAAGTAAAGTCGCAGTTTATTCAACAAATTCAAAAGTTGAAGCAATTGGAGCTTGTGTAGGTGAAAAAGGTACTAGAATCGCTAACATTATTAAAGAATTAAATGGAGAAAAAGTAGACTTGGTTTTATATGATCCTGATATTGAGAAATTTGTAGCAAATGCATTAAGTCCTGCTAAAAATTTAAATGTATCAATGATGTCAGATAATGAAGCTTTAGTAATCGCAGATACTGAAAATCTTTCACTTGCAATTGGTAAAAAAGGTGTAAATATTAAACTAGCTAGTAGACTTACTAAAGTTAAAATTAATATTAAAACATTAGAAGATATAAATAAAGAAATAAATGAAAAATAGGTGATAAAAAGTGAAAAAGGGACCTGTTTTAAGATGCTGTGCACTTACAAAAGAAAGACTTCCAAAGAGTGAACTTTTAAGAATTGTGAGAGATAAAGAAGGAAATGTATTTGTAGATGATACACATAAAGCTAATGGAAGAGGATGTTACTTAAAAAAAGATAAAGAAGTAATACTAAGTGCACAAAAATCTAAAGTATTAAATAGAAATTTAAATGTTGAAGTTGATGAAAGTATTTATGAAGAATTATTAAAAAGAATATAAAGAAGAAAGAAGGTGCTTAATATGACCGTTAAAGATTATGCATTAGAATCTAAAAAAGATGTTAAAACAATATTACAAATATTAAAAGAAAATGATATTGATGTAAACAATGAAAATGATGAACTTGATGATGAAGCAATAGTTCTTTTGGATATTATTTGTGGTACTGTTACAACAGAAGAAGAGCAAACTGTTGAAGTAGATGAAAATTTAATGAGCAAATATGAGTTTGAAGATAGAGCAGAAAGTATGATTGAAGAAGCTAATATTAATATTGCTCATGAAAAGAAAGAAAAAATTAAGAAAAAAGATAATAAAAAAGAAAAAGAAGAATATTTAAAAAATAAAAAGAATCTATATAAGCATAAACAAAAACTTGAAAGTAATGTTGAAACATTAAAAGATAATGTTGTCCTTTATAAAGAAGGAATGACTGTTAATGATTTAGCGAATGCACTTAATGTAAACGTTTCAGAGCTTGTTAAAAAATTAGTTATGATGGGTCTTATGATTTCTGCTAATCAATCTATTTCGTTCGATGATGCAGCTTTAATATCTTTAGAATATAATAAAGAATTAAAGAAAGAAGAAACTGCTGATATATCTAATTTTGAACAATACGAAATAAATGATAAAGAAGAAGATTTGGTTGAAAGACCACCAGTTGTTACAATAATGGGACATGTTGATCATGGTAAAACAACTTTACTTGATTATATTAGAAAGACAAATGTTGTATCAGGTGAAGCAGGTGGAATTACTCAAGCAATTGGTGCTTATCAAGTAGAACAAAAAGGTAAAAAGATTACATTTATAGATACTCCAGGTCATGCAGCATTTACCGAAATGAGAGCAAGAGGAGCATCTATTACAGATATAGTTATTATAATAGTAGCAGCTGATGATGGTGTAATGCCTCAAACAAAAGAAGCAGTTGACCATGCTAAAGCAGCAGGAGTTCCAATTATAGTTGCTATTAATAAGATAGATAAAGGTATTGGTAATATAGATAGAATTATGTCTGAATTTGCAGAGATGGGACTTAACCCAGAAGAATGGGGAGGAGATACAATCTTTGTTAAATTAAGTGCTCATACTGGTGAAGGTGTAGATTTATTATTAGATAATATATTAGCCCTTGCTGAATTACAAAATTTAAGAGCTAATCCAAATGCTTATTCAACTGGTACTGTTGTTGAAGCAAGACTTGATAAAAAAGTTGGTCCTGTAACAACTCTATTAATTGGTAGGGGAACATTAAGATTAGGTGATCCTATAGTAGTAGGTACTACTTTTGGTAAAGTAAGAACTCTTAAAAATGATGCAGGTAAAGATATAACAGAAGCGCTTCCTTCAACACCTGTAGAAATAACCGGTTTAAATGATGTACCAGTTGCTGGTGATAAATTCATGGCATTTGAAACTGAAAAACAAGCTAGAGAAGTTGCACTAAAGAGAATTGAAAATGAAAAATTAAAAAGGAATGAAAAGAAAACAGTTTCATTAGATGATTTATTTGATTCAATAAAAGAAGGAAGAAAAGAAATTAATATAGTATTAAAAGCAGATGTTAAAGGTTCTGAAGAAGCAGTTAAAAATAACTTGGAAAAAATCAATGTTGAAGGTGTTAAAGTTTCAGTTATTAGAAGTGGAGTTGGAACAATCACTGAAAGTGATGTAATACTTGCTAATGCATCAAATGCAATTATTATTGGATTTAATGTAATGCCAACATCACAAACAAAAGAAATAGCAGAACGTTATAATGTTGATATAAGACTTTATAATATAATTTACAAAGCTATTGAAGAAATTGAAGCTGCTATGAAAGGTATGTTAGACCCAGAATTTGAAGAAGTAACTTTAGGAGAAGCAGAAGTAAGACAATTATTTAAATTCTCTAAAGTAGGAACAATTGCTGGTTCACATGTAATAAGTGGAGTAATTAAATCAAATTCAAAAGCAAGAATAATAAGAGATGGAGTTATAGTTTTTGATAGTAAAATTAAATCACTTCAAAGAGAAAAGAATGAAGTAAAAGAAGTTAAACAAGGATTTGACTGCGGTATAACAATTGAAAATTTTAATGATATTAAAGAAAAAGATATTATTCAAGCATATGAAATGAAAGAAGTGAAAAGATAATGAATTTAAAAGGTGTTAGAGTAGCTTCTGATATGCAAAAAGAAATATCTGACTTATTATTAAGAGAAGCTAAAGATGTAGATTTTAAAACAGTAACAATTACACATGTAAAAGTTACTAATGACTTATCTTTTGCTAAAATATATTTTACTGCATTAGATGATAAAAATAGAGAAAAAATATTAAAAGATTTAAATAATGCAACTGGATATTTTAGAAAAGAACTTGCTTCAAGAATGAATTTAAGACATACTCCAGAACTTAGATTTATATATGATGAATCAATTGAATATGCTCAAAAAATTGAATCAATAATAGAAGAATTAAAAGAAGAATAAAATCTTCTTTTTTTATACCTTTTTTCTTCAAGACACTTGTAATATATACATATATATATTATAATACTATTAGATAATATAGGAGTTTTGATATGGAGCAAAATGAATTAAATAATAGTAATAAAACAAAGTTATTTATATTAACTTTAGTAATACTTTTAGTGAGTGTTGCTGGTATATCATATGCATACTTTACAATACAAATAACAGGAAATGATACAGCGTCATCTATGAGACTAAGAACAGCAAATATGAGTTTAGTATATAATGATGTACAAATAGTATCAGGAGAGTATGTAGAACCAGGATGGACACAAACAAAAACATTAACAGTAACAAATACTGGTAATGTAGATGTATATTATAGTATTATATGGAGGGACTTAATAAATGAGATAACAAAAGGAGAATTAGTAATATCAGCAACTTGTACATCAAGTGTGCAAGGAAATACATGTGATGGATTTGAAAAAATAGTACCAACAAAATTAACTGAAGCACACAATGTATTAGTAAAAAATGGAATAAGTATAGAGCCTAGTGAAATTCATACATATACATTAACAGTCGAGTTTATAGAAACAGGAAGTAACCAGAACTATAATCAAGACAAATACTTTAATGGAACACTTAATGTAGAGGAAGGAGCAGAGACACATCCTTTATATGATGTTGTGGAAAGTTTAGCAGAATCTGGTAGATATTTTTCAGCATATTCAGGTGATTCTAATGATACATATGGTGAAAATGGAACAAAGACGATATATTATCCAAAGCCAACCAATACTACTGTGTCACCGTTAAGAAGAAAAATAAATGTTAAATTTGCAGGATATTGTTGGCAGATATTAAGAACAACAGACACAGGGGGAGTAAAATTAATATATAATGGAGACCCAGATTCAACAACTGGAGATTGCAAGACAATAAATACAACAGATACACATAAAGGGGTAATAATGGCAGCAAATTCTGTGTTGTCAATTGCTGATATGTCGGGTGCATATCAATATTCGGATTCATATACATATGACTTAACTGCCGGGACATTTACACTAACAAATCCATCAGTAGACAACTATGCAAATAATAAAAACTTAATAGGAAAATATACATGCATGACAAATAGTACAACTACAACATGCTCAACACTATATTATTTAAATACGCCAAGTATGTTAGAAAACAATCCATACATAGTACCATATACAATAGGGGACACACAAAACGCGCAGCTAGGAACAACAGCATTTAACAATGATTATGAGTCACCTGCATATGTAGGATATAAATTTGGATTGGCATATGATAGTGGTGGAATTACTGCTCCAACAAGTGGTTCAATAATGGGGCATGATGTATATTGGAATGGAACTAACTATGAATTAAGAGAATCGGATAATAGTGTATCAACTGGAACAACATATGATGATAATCACCATTATACATGTAATTCTACTAGTGCGACATGTACAGATGGAAAAGTAAGATACTATTATTATGGAAATACTTATATAGAATTATTAAATGGAGATGATATAGATACAGCATTAACAAGAATGCTAGAAGCAAATACATACGATTCAGCAATAAAATCTTACATAGAAAATTGGTTTAGGAACAAAATGATAGCATACATGGATTATTTAGATGAAAATGCAGTGTTTTGTAATGACAGGACTATAACGCAAATAGGAGGATGGTCTAATACTGGGGGAATAGGAACAGGGGAGTCTAATTATTTAAAATTTACTAATTACGATACAACGACGAGTTTAAATTGTACAAAAAATACAGATAAATTTAGCGTAGGAAATTTTAATGCAGAATTAAATTATCCAGTAGGACTAGCAACAGCACCAGAGATGAACATAATAAATAGGCCATCTTTTATAACAACCGGTCAAAAAAGCTTTTGGCTTATGTCTCCTACCCATCATCCCGCTAGTATGCGTTACGTTCACACCAGTGGTGCTATTGATAAAAACGGAGCATATTTCAATTATGGTGTACGTCCTGTAATAACATTAGCTCCTACGAGTATTCCAGTAACAGGCACTGGAGCATATGACAATCCATATATAATAGGTGAATAAGTACATAATTTAAATTGCACCTAAAAATTCGTTACGTAGTAAAATTGTAAATTGCAAGTTAAAAAAGGCCAGTTTATTGGCTTTTTTTCATATGGAGCAAATTTTTTAATTTTTGTCAAGTTGACTAAAAAAAATACTATGGTATGATTATTTTATTCAATCTTAGATTGGATGAAAGGTGAGTTAATATTTTAAAATGGAAAACAATTTTATGAGTTTAAAAGATACTATTACTAAGCTTTTAAATTCAAATGATACTGTTTTTATAACAGGGCATAACAATCCTGATTTTGATGCATTGGGAGCCTCTATCGGAATTGCTTTTATATGTGAAAAATTTAAGAAGAAATGCTATATTGTTCTTGATGAAGATTATCAAGAAATGGATAAGAGTACTGCAATTGTAGTTGAAGATATGAAGAATAGATTTAATGTTATAAAATCAGATGAGGTAAAAATTTTTAAAGGAGAAGAGAATTTATTAATTGTATTAGATACTAATAAAGAATATAGAATTCATACTAATACAAGTGACTTTGATGATATTTTAATTATAGATCATCATGAAACTGATGAAAAAACTATTAAAAATTCATATAAATATATTGATCCAAATGCATCTAGTACTTGTGAAATAGTAGAGGGTTTGATGAATCAACTTAGAGTTAAGTTTAATCCAAAATATTTTGCTAATTATTTGTATGCTGGTATTAAATTGGATACTAAGAGTTTTGATAAAGCAACTGAATATTCTTTAGAGTCGGCTGCTAGATTAATTAAATCTGGTGCAGATACAACATTTGTTAACAATTTATTTGCAGAAGATTTCGAAAAAGATAGACTAATTCAAAAATTAGTTCAAGAAACTAAAATGTTTGATTTTAGTATTGCAATTGCTTGCCAAAATCCCAATTTAGATGTTTATTATGCAAGAGAAGATTTAGCTAAGGCAGCAGATTATTTATTAAAATTTAATGTGAATGCATCTTTTGCGATTGGTAAACTTGATGAACAAAATTATTATATAAGCGCTAGAAGTAAGGGATTAATTGATGTGGGCAATGTTATGTCGAGGTTTTCTGAAGGTGGAGGTAATTTAAGATCAGCAGCTGCTAAAGTACCTATGACTATGTCTTTAGATGAATTAGAAAGCTTATTAATGCATTATCTTACACCAGGATATATAGATAAAGAAGAAGATACAAAAGTAAAAAGGTTAACGTTATGAGTAAAGTAGATAACCCATTTTTATATGGTTGTCCCATTTTAGATTTGCATGGTGAAACATATGAAACAAGTAAAGTTTTAACTAAATTATTTATTAATGATGCAATTAAAACTGGAGATAAAAAATTAGTTATTATTCATGGCAAAGGAATGGGAATTGTTAAAGAAGCAGTTTATAGTGAACTTAAAATGAATAAATATGTTGAAAGTTATAAAACTGATAATTTTAATGATGGTATGACTATTGTTATTCTTAAAGATAAAAGGTAGAAATACCTTCTTTTATTTGGTATAATTAACGCGTGAGGTGAAGTCCTATGAAACAAACAGTTGCTATAGTTGGAAGACCAAATGTAGGTAAGAGTAGTATTTTTAATAGAATAGTAGGTAAGAAAATATCTATTATTGAAGATACACCAGGTGTTACAAGAGATAGAATATGTGCAACTGCCAGCTATAATAATAAAGATTTTTATTTAATAGATACAGGTGGAATTGATTATAGTGATCAAGTTTTTAATTCTGAAATAAAAATGCAAGTTGAGATTGCCATTGAAGAGAGTGATGTAATACTTTTTGTGGTAGATGGTAAAGAAGGATTAACACCTAATGATTTATTAATAAGGGATATGCTAAAGAAAAGTGGTAAAAAAGTAATAGTTGTTATTAATAAAACAGATTCTAAGAAATCAAATGACAATATATATGAATTTTATTCACTAGGTTTTGAAGATTATCTATCAGTAAGCGCTGAACATGGATATGGATTTAGTGATTTATTAGAATCAGTGACTGATAATTTAGAGGAAGAAACAATTGAAGAAGATGATACATTAAAGTTTTCGTTACTTGGAAGACCTAATGTAGGTAAAAGCAGTTTAGTAAATGCACTTCTTAATGAAGATAGAGTAATAGTATCAGATGTATCAGGTACAACTAGAGATGCAATTGATACAGAATTTATTTATGAAAAACAAAAATATACTTTAATTGATACAGCTGGTCTTAGAAAAAAAGGTAAGATATTTGAATCAGTCGAAAAGTATAGTTTACTTAGAACATTAAAAGCAATAGATAGATCTGATGTATGTATGTTAGTACTTGATGCTTCTACTGGAATAATCGAACATGATAAACATATAGCGTCTTATATTCTTGATGCAGGTAAAGCAATAGTAATAGTTGTTAACAAATGGGATACAGTTGAGAATAAAGATGAAGAGATGAAAAAGTGGAAAAAAATGTTAGAACATGAATTTCAATTTATTCCATATGCTAAAATTGTATTTCTAAGTGCTCTTACTAAAAAAAGAATTCATACATTAATGCCAGAGATATTAACTGCATATTCTAATACTACAAAAATGATTGATTCAGAGATTATTAATGAAATTATAAGAGATGCATATATTGAAAACCCACCTGCAGTTGTTAAAGGTAAAAAATTAAAAATATATTATGCATCACAAGTATCAAATAAGCCTCCTAGAATAGATATAGAGGTTAATACTAAAAGTTCAGTTCATTTTTCTTATAAAAGATATTTAGAAAATAGAATAAGAGAAAATATTGATTTTAGTGGAACTCCAATTCAAATAGTATTTAAAAACAAAGGTGAATAACCTTTGTTATTTTTTTGCATATAATTTATTAGGTGATTTAAATGAAAGATGAATTATTTGATAAAATTGAATCTAAAACTAAAGTTAATAAAGAAACTATTTTAGCTTTAGCTTCTAAATTACAAGCAGGTAATTTTAAAGATACTAATACTTTAAAAGAAATTATACATGAAATAAGTAATATAACTGGTAAAGAAGTTAGTGAAGAAAAAGAAGAAAAAATTATAAGTATGATTCAAAATGATAAAGTACCAGCTAATATGGAAAAGTATATTGATTAATGAATAAATTCTTTCTTTAGTTTTCCACTATTCCATAAAATATTATAATAAGTATTATTTATAACTAAATCAAATTCTCCAATATATTCATATACAAATGGGTTAAAACTTAATTTAAAATCATTAAGTTTTTTATATGGGTTATTATCTGAAAAATTTCCAGTAATTCCATTTAAATCAAAGAAACTATATCCTAATTTTTTATAAAAATTAATCATGTTATAATATAAAAAGTATTTATAATTTAAATTTGGAAATTTATCATCAATTCCACTTATTACAAGGGTAGCTTTATTTTTAGTTTTAATAACTAAAGCACCACCAATGACTTCTTTTTTTATTCCTTTTTGTAATTTAGTATTAACTATATTTATCTTTCTTTCAAGTTCATTTATTTTCTTATCTAAATCAGTTTTTTGAATGTATAAATCATTATTATATGGGTTTAATGAAAAAGATGCATTTATTTCTTCAGACTCTTTAATAAGCTTTTCATATTTGTCATTAAATACTTCTAAATATTTTAAATAATTAATTTCAATTAATAATAAATCAATCATTTCATTTTTATTAAACACTTTATAAAAGTCTTCAAAATAGTTTAACGTTTTATTTGATTTTTCTTTAATAAATTCATAAAAAACTTTCATATCTTCTAAAGTACCTTTTTTAAGTCTTAAAGATGAATTGATAATAGAATGTGATTTTATATAACATTTTTTACTTACATTAGACTTATTAAATTCTTTTAAATCTACAATAGCATTATATTTAGGAAGCATTGATTCAAAATACAAATTATTTCTTAATTTTTCATAATCTAAACTTCTCATATAAGTTATTAATTCTTTACTTTTAGGAATAACTGATTTTTTCTTGTCTTTAATATTTATTTTTGAATAAATTATTTCTGGATTAATTTTAATAAAGGCAAAATTCTTTTTAGCAAAGAATGTTTTTACTTTTTTAGTAAAGGTTTCTAATAAATCTTTATCAAAATAATCTAATACAAAACCTCTAGGTGCATATCCATATTTAATAGTAGGAGCGATAGATTTATATAAAATTAAAGAAGTACATAATAATTCATTATTATAATAACCACCTATATACATAATGTCATATTTATAATTATTCATCAAAGTAGCATAATTTGATGTTTGAAAATAACTATTTAAAGTATGATTTCTTGAAAACTTGTCAAATTCAGTTTTACTTATTTCTTTAATTTCCATAAATATTAACTCCTTTCCTAAAGCAAGGACATATTATATCACAAAACTTATAGAAAATAAAGAAAAATAGTAGTATAATTTAATTAAGATAGGTGGTTATATGAGTAAAATAAAAGAAATAATTGCAAGAGAAATACTTGATTCAAGAGGAAATCCTACAGTTGAAACTAAAGTTATTACTGAAAGTGGAGCAGAAGGAGTGTTTTCGGTTCCATCTGGAGCTTCAACTGGAACAAGAGAAGCATTAGAACTTAGAGATGGAGATGAAAAAAGATACCATGGTAAAGGGGTTTTAAAGGCAGTAGAGAATGTTAATACTGTTATTAAAGAAGCTTTAGTAGGCGAAGAAGTATCTTCTCAAAAAAGAATAGATGAATTATTAATTGAATTAGATGGAACTAAAAACAAGTCTAACTTAGGTGCTAATGCTATTCTTTCTGTTAGTGTTGCTTGCTTAAAAGCAGCTGCTAATGAACATAATGAGACTTTGTATAATTATTTAAATAAAAATGAAAAGAAGTTACCTTATGGAATGTTTAATGTTTTAAATGGTGGAATGCATGCTTCTAACAATTTAGATATCCAAGAATTTATGTTAGTTCCTAAATTCCCTAAATTTAAAGATTCTGTTAGATGTGTAAGCGAGATATTTCAAACATTAAAAGGTATATTAAAAGAAAAAGGTTTAAGTACTAATGTTGGAGATGAAGGAGGATTTGCTCCTAATCTTAAAAGTAATACTGAAGCATTGGATTTGCTTATTGAAGCAATTGAAAAAAGTGGTTATAAACCAGGCAAAAATGTTTTCTTAGCCCTTGATGTAGCAGCTTCTTCATTCTATGATTCTAAAAAAGATGTATATAAAATAGATAATAAAAATCTTAGTAGAGAAGAGTTGTTAGATTACTATATAAGTATACTTACTAAATATCCAATTATAAGCATTGAAGATCCTTTTGATGAAAATGATTATGAAGGATTTAAAATGATAACTGAAACTCTTGGTAAAAAAATTAGTATTGTAGGTGATGACTTATTCGTAACTAATAAAGAATTATTACAAAAAGGAATTGATGAAGGATTATGTAATGCAATACTTATTAAGCCAAATCAAATTGGAACATTTTATGAAATGTTAGAAACTGTTGTTCTTGCTAAAAAACATAATTATGTAACAATACTTTCTCATAGAAGTGGAGAAACTACTGATACATTTATTGCAGATGCAGTTGTAGCTCTTAATATGCCATTTATAAAAGATGGCTCTGTAACAAGAGGAGAAAGAGTTTGTAAGTATAATAGATTGATGGAAATAGAAGAAGAGTTAAATAAATAAAAAAAGCTGCTTATGCAGCTTTTGATTTTTTCATATTTCTTATTTCTGATGTTGAAAGTCTAACTTTTTTTCCATCAACTTTTACTGTTTGTAAATTTACTTTTTGTACTGTTCTAGTAGCTTTTAATGAAAAAGGTCTGTTATTTCCACTCATATTACTTTTCTTTGATACATTCTTTGCCATTTTTATTTCCTCCTTCAAAACTCTTTAATAATTTATCATATATTTACTAATAAGTCAATTAAATGTTATAATAATTTCTAAGAAAGAGTGTATTTTATGTCTAATATTTTATTAAATGTTAAAACTGATTACGAAATGCTTAGTAGTCTTATTAAAATAGACGACTTAATTGATTATGCTCTTAAAAATGATATTGATACTATAGGTGTAACTGATTCTAATTTATTTTCATTTATAGAATTTTATAATAAATGTAAAAAGAATGGTATAAAACCTGTTGTTGGAATAGATATTGAATATGATAATAAGAAGTTTATATTATATGCTCGTAATTTTAATGGATATAAAGCATTATGTAAAATAGTTAGTGAAAAAAATATTAATGGTCTTTCTTATGAATATTTAATAAATAACAAAGATAATATTATATGTGTATGTTTTAAAGAAGATTATGAATTCTTTAATAAAATATATGAAATAGTATATGCTAGATATTATACTGATTCTGAACTTAAAGAGGCTTTAATAACAACTAATAATGTTTTATATATGAATGAAGTATTATGTTTTAAAGAAAATGATTATGAGTATTTAAAATATTTATATATGTTAAAAGATGGTAAAACCACTTTAGATATTGTTAATTATGAATTTAAAGATAATTATATTAATTTAGATATTAATGGTTTTAATAAAAATACTAATGTTAAATTTAGTGAACTAATTGATTTAAAATTACCTAAATTCAAAGTTAATCTTCCTAAATATAAAGATGATTCTATTAGTTATTTAAGAAATTTATGCAATAAAGGTCTTGTTAAAAGATTAAAAGGTAATGTACCTCTAAAATATAAAGAAAGACTTAATTATGAGTTATCTGTAATTGAAGATACTGGATTTGTAGATTATTTTTTAATAGTTTATGATATTGTTTTATATGCAAAAAAGAATAATATATATGTGGGGCCCGGAAGAGGAAGTGCAGTTAGTAGTTTAGTTAGCTATAGTTTAGGAATTATTGATATAGATCCTTTAAAATATAATTTATTATTTGAAAGATTTTTAAATCCAGCAAGAGCATCTATGCCAGATATTGATATAGATATAAGTGATGTAAAAAGAGAAAAGGTAATTAGTTATGTAAAAGAAAAATATGGCTATGATAAGGTTGCTAATATAATAACTTTTTCAACTTTACTTCCTAAACAAGTTTTAAGGGATATAGGAAAAGTTTTAGAATTAAATTCTAAAAAAATAGATACTTTAATAGATATATTGGGAGAATCAAAAACGTTAGAGGATTTAATTAATAAAGTTGAATATAAAGATTTGATTAAATATAACAAAGAATATGTTAAATTACTTGATATATCTATGCATTTAGAAGGAATAAAAAAGCATCCTAGTATTCATGCAGCTGGAGTGGTAATTGATAGTAATCCATTAACTGAAAAAGTACCTTTATTTAAAAGTGGAGATAGTTTAATTGTTGGATATGATAAAGATTATATTGAAAGTATGGGTATTTTAAAAATAGATTTGCTTAGTATTACAAATTTATCATTTATTGAAAATGTTTTAGATGAAATAAAAAAAGAATATGGATTAGATTTAAATCTTAATAATATTTCTATTGATGATAAAAAAACATTAGATTTATTTGCTAAAGGGAATACTATTGGTGTATTTCAATATGAGAGTAATGGTATGAAGAATTTAATCAAAAAAATGAATATTAATTCATTTGATGATTTAGTTATCGCAAATGCAATGTTCAGACCTGGTCCTATTGAAATGATTCCAGAATATTTAAAAAGAAGAAATGGAATAAGTAAAGTTACTTATATTGATAAGTGCATTGAACCAATATTGAAAGAAACATTAGGTATAATGGTTTATCAAGAACAACTTTTAGAAATATTTAAAGTTATGGGAGGATATACTTATTCAGAAGCTGATATTGTAAGAGTTGCTATTAAAAAGAAAGATGAAAGTATTCTTGAAAAAGAAAAAGAAAACTTTATAAAAAGAAGTGTATCATTAGGACATAATCCAAATGTGTCTAATAGTGTTTATAATATGATACTTAAATTTGCTAATTATGGATTTAATAAATCTCATTCAGTAGCTTATGCTTTTGTTGGTTATCAAATGGGATATTTAAAAGCTAATTATCCACATATATTTATGATAAATTTATTGAATAAAGAAATTGGTAGAGAACTAAAAACAAAAGAATATATAGATGAATCTAAATTGCTTGGTCTTGAGTTTAAAAATATTGATATTAATTTAAGTAGTAATAAGTATTATAAATATGATAATAAAATAATATTTCCTTTTAATATGATTAAAGGAATAAGTAAAAATGTTGCAGATTTAATTATTGAAGAAAGAAAAAAAGGAAAATTTAAAGATTTTATAGATTTTTCAAGAAGATGTTACTGTAAAATAATAAATAGATCAGTATTAGAAACATTAATATTAAGTGGAGCTTTCAATTCATTTAAAGAAAATAAGAAAACTTTAATTGAGAATTTGGACTCAATAATTAATTATTCTGAATTATATAGTTCAGTTGGAAGTGAATATTCAATATTACCTGAAATTGTTTTTTATGATGAATATGATAGCAGCTATTTATTAGAAATAGAGAAAAAATTATTAGGTTTTTATTTCTCAAATCATCCAGTAACTAAATATAAGGCAAATAATAATATAAGTACTAAGAATGTAAATGCCTATTTTAATAAGAATGTTCATGTTGTAATGTTAATCGAAAATATCAAAGAAATAAAAACCAAAAAAGGTGAATTAATGTGTTTTTTAAATTTGTCTGATGAATATGGTAATATTGATGGAGTAATATTTCCAAATTACTATAGAAAAATTAATAATCAATTAAAAAAATTACAAGTAGTTGATATTTTTTGTAATGTTGAAAGGAGATTAAGTGAATATCAATTAGTTATTAATGATATTAAAATAATTGGTGGTGGTAAAGTTGAAAAATAAAGAAAATATCCAGTTTAGAATATTATATTTTATAGGAATAGTATTAATAGTAGCTAATCATGCAGGTGGCGGTGGAATTTCACTTTTTTATGAGTGGTTCCCAGCATATTCATTTCATTTGGCTCTTTTTGTATTTTGCTCTGGTTATTTTTTTATAAAAAATAGGGAAGAGAAAGTGCATAAATTTATTTTAAAATTATTTAAAAAATTTCTTATTCCACTATATTTTTGGAACCTTATTTATGGGCTAATATTGATGATGCTCCATAAAATTGGTATTAATTTTGGTATGCCACTTAATTTAAAAACCTTATTTATATTTCCTATGTACAATGGGCATCAGTTTATGTTTAATTTATCATCATGGTTTATATGGCCTTTATTCATTATAGAGTTAGTAAATATTTTTATCTTAAAACTTTTAAAAGATAGAAAAATCAACTATTATTTATACTTCATTTTAACATTAATATTAGGTTTTATAGGCGTAAAATTAGCTATGATGTGGTATAACACTGGAATGATGCTTTTGCTTTGTAAAGTCTTGTATTTTCTTCCGTTTTTTTCACTTGGAATGTTATACAAATTTGATTTAGAGAGTAAAGATAAATTAAATAATACCATTTACTTTATATTATTGTTTGCAATCACTTTAATAACAATATTCATATTTAAGGGGACAATTGAATATGTACCAAGTTGGTGTAATAATTTTGATAATGTATTTAGGCCATTCATAGTTGGCGTATTGGGAATACTTTTTTGGTTAAGAATTTCAAAAATATTAGTGCCATTTTTAAGAAACAATAAGTTTGTAATGACAATATCTAGAAATACTTTTTCAATTATGATGCATCATTTAATGGGATTCTTTTTATTAAATAGTTTTTATTATTTTTGTTTTAAAATATTAAGAATTATTAACGACTTTAACTACAAAGTATATGCAAGTGATATATATTATAGATATTTGCCATATGGATTAACACAGTTTAATATCTTATATGTAATATCAGGATTTGCTTTCTCAATGCTAATAATATTCATCATTAATAAAATTAAGAGTATTAAATCTTAAAATATTATGATATAATTTTATAGAAGGTAAGTGATTAAATGAAAAAGCGAATTATAAGTGCTATAGTGGCTGCTGTACTATTGATTCCAATCTTACTGATAGGTGGAAATTTATATAAAGTAGGTGCTTTGGCATTAGGCGTAATTGCTTTGTATGAGTTAATTCATGCTAGAGAATCTAAGAAGAGTATTCCATTACTAATGAAACTATTTACTATTTTAATGTTTATTATTGAGTTGATTGATAATTTTTCAAATGAGGCATTTACATTTACATTATCTAGTAAATATATAATTTTATTAATAGTTGGTTTATTGCTTGGAATGATAGTATATGAAGATGAAAAAAAATATAGCATTGAAGATGTGTGTTATTTAATGTTAAGTAATGTATTTATGTTAATTTGTTTTAGTTTGTTATTATCTATAAGGGAATATAACATATATTATTTAATAATTATTTTATTAGTAACTATAGTATCTGATACTTTTGCATTAATTGTGGGTTCCTTAATAGGAAAGCATAAATTATGTCCAAGTATTTCCCCAAATAAAACTGTAGAGGGACTTATAGGGGGATTGTTATTTTGCTTAGTAATTTGCGTGCCAACATTCATAACACTAACTAATTATACAGGCAGAGTTAGCTTAATCATACTACTTATATTGTTGCTTTCAGTTTCATCAACATTTGGGGATTTAGTATTTAGTTCAATAAAAAGATATTTTAATATAAAAGATTATGGTAAAATAATGCCAGGGCATGGTGGAGCAATGGATAGACTTGATAGTTTATTATTTGTGCTACTTACATTTTATATTTTATTTATTTTAATTTAGGAGGAATTATGAATTTTATAATAACATTATTAATATTAATATTAATTTTAGGATTAATCATTACAATACATGAATTTGGACATTTTATTTCAGCTAAAAAGTCTGGGGTATATGTTGAAGAATTTGCTATTGGTATGGGGCCAGCTATATGGAAAAGTAAAAAAGATAAAGGTGGAACAACATATACTTTAAGAGCATTTCCTATAGGTGGTTACGTTGCAATGGCCAACGAAATGGAAAAGGATAAAAAATTAAGAAAAGATCAAGTATTAGAAAATAAAAGTTTTTTGACTAGATTATTAGTTTTATTGATGGGCATTATCTTTAACTTTATTTTATGTATAGTTTTCTTATTTATAAACGGGGTTATTTATGGTTCTCCCAATAATACCCCTGTAATAGGTGAAGTAATAGAAGATGGGTCAGCTTACAATGCAGGTTTAAAAACTGGTGATGTAATTAAAAGAATAAATGATGTAAAAACAAATACATGGGATGATGTACTATTAGAGATAGCAGTAAAAAAGCAACTTGATGAATATGAATTTACTATTGAAAGAGATGGTAAAGATTATGCTATAATTGTAACTCCAAATAAGATAGAAAACGAAGAAGGAGAGATTGTTAATTCATATGGAATTGGGGTTTCAACTTCTAAAAAATATGGATTCGTAAACGCACTAAAATATTCTATGACAGGCTTTTTAGATATGTTTAGATCTATTTCATTAGTTCTTAAGAATTTATTTACTGGTGGAGTATCTATTAAAAATTTAAGTGGACCAGTTGGTATATTTACTGTTATTGATCAAGTAAAATCAACAGGATTTGAAAATATAATATATTTAGTTGCATATTTGAGTGTAAATGTTGGAGTAGTTAATTTACTTCCAATTCCAGTATTTGATGGTGGTAGAGTATTACTTTTAATAATAGAAGCAATATCTAAAAAGAAATATCCAAAGTTAGAATCAATTCTAAATTATGTTGGTTTTGGTTTAATGATACTTCTTATGTTAATAGTAACATTTAATGATATTTTAAAATTGTTTTAGGGGGATTTATGGCAGCATTAAAAAATTTAGAAATATTAAAGCATTGCCCAGATTATTATAAAATTTTAGATAATGAAATAATGAATGGTGATGCTACATCTATAAAAATAATGCAGGTATTTCAGGAATATGTATTTAGCGTTGATGTAAATAATGAAAAACAGCTTAAATTATTGAAAGACATAACAACTGCTATTAATAAATATTTTGAAGATGCGGAGTTTAAAAAAGAAGTAGTTAATTTAATGGCTTCTTTAAGAATTAAAGTTGGAGTTTCTAACGTTTTTGAGTTTATATGTGAAAAAATAGTTGAAACGTATGATAAGTATTGTGAATTCTATACACGTAATTTATATATACCAAGATGGATATAATTTTGCTTTTGTATAAATCCTAATATAGTCATACAGTATAAAAAAGAGTGAAATTATGGAATACAAAAAAATATATAAAAAATTTTTAAAAAATAAGAAATATAAAAAATTATTAAATGAAAATCATCATGGTACTTCTAGACTAGCTCATATTAACAGGGTTGCTACAATGAGCTATTATGTTTCTAAATTTTTTCATTTAGATTATATATCCACTACTAGAGGAGCTTTAATGCATGATTTTTTCTTAAACAAAGAATTGGAGAGTTTAGGTACTAAAAGATTTAAACTTCACCCTGAAAAAGCATATCAAAATTCTTTAAGATATTTTGAAATAAATGAATTAGAAAAAGATATAATATTATCACATATGTATCCTATAACTGAAAAAATGCCAAAATATAAGGAATCATATGTTGTAAACATTTCTGATAAGATTATTAGTATTTATGAATTTGGAAGATTTCAAATAAAGTATACAACTGTTTTTTTGATGATTTTAAGCGTAGAATTTTTAAATAATTTAGGACTATAATTAGTTCTTTTTATTTGATATAATTGTTTTGTGTCCCCGTAGCTCAGTAGGATAGAGCGATAGCCTCCTAAGCTGTAGGTCGCTGGTTCGATTCCAGTCGGGGACGCCATTTTATTAAAACGATATAAAGATATGAATAATGGAGCAAATATGGTTAATAAAATAAAGAGTATTTATTTAAGAAATAAAGAAATAGTTGTTTATTTGATTGTGGGAGTGATGACAACTATTATAAGTTTGGGTGTATATTATGCATTGGTATTAACCATATTAAATCCTAATAATGCAGTGCAATTGCAAATTGCAAACGTTACATCTTGGGTAGTAGCAGTAACTTTTGCATATTTTGCAAATAGAAAGTTTGTTTTTAAAAGTAAGAACAAAAATATGTTAAAAGAGGGTTTTAAATTTTGTTCATCTAGAATATTTACACTTCTTGTTGATATGTTAATTATGTTTGTTTTAGTAACCATCCTTAATCTTAATGATAAGTTAGTAAAAATAATAGTTCAAGTTGTAGTAACTGTTTTAAATTATATATTAAGTAAATTCATTGTATTTAAAAAGGTAAAATAAATACAAAAAGTCATTTTTTAAAACAAAAATATATAAAAGTGTATAATTTTGTTTTTTTATGTATAAATTTTTAAATTTTTATGTTATAATCAGTATACAAAAAGCAAAATTGTGATAAGTAGTTTTCATAAATATTTGCTTAGAAATAGGAGAAAGGCAATGTTTACAAAATTAGATAATACAGCAAAACTTGTTTTATATGATAAATTAGAAAATGTCAATACATTAAAATCTAAAAAACTGTTTTATCATTTTTCAAAAAGATTGTTTGATGTAGTTGTTTCTTTTTTGTGCCTTTTTTTATTAATTCCTATCGCAATAATTATTAAGATTTTAAATATTATAAATAAAGATTTTGATAGCATTTTTTACATTCAAGAAAGAATTGGCAAAGATGGTAAATTATTTAAATTTTATAAATTTAGAAGTATGGTTCCTAATGCAGATGAAGAATTGAAAAAAATATTAAAGAAAAATAAAAAATTGGCTAAGGAATATAAAATAAATAAAAAATTAGAAAACGATCCTAGAATAACTAAAGTAGGCCAGTTTATAAGAAAGACTTCTATTGATGAATTACCACAACTTATTAATATTTTAAAAGGTGATATGTCTCTTATTGGCAATAGACCATATTTACCAAGAGAAAAGAAAGATATGAATTCATATTATAAAGATATTATTAAAACAAAACCTGGGCTTACTGGTTTTTGGCAATGTTCATTAAGAAATAGGGGAACTTTTGAAGATAGACTTAAAATGGAAAAGTATTATTCAAATAACTACAGTTTTAAATTTGATATAAGTATATTTTTAAAAACATTTGAAGTTGTTTTTGGATGTAAAGGCGCAAAGTAAAATTATATTTTTTCTTACATTATGGAGTAGTATATGAAAAATAAAAAAAATATAAAAATTTGTTTAGTTGGATCAAGTGGTGGCCATTTAACACACTTATATATGTTGAAGCCCATATGGAGTAAAAGCAAAAGATTTTGGGTTACATTTAATAAGGTTGACGCAAATAGTTTACTAAAAGGCGAAAAAGTTTATCATTGTTATTTTCCTACAAACAGAAACATCTTTAACTTGATAAGAAATACTTTTGTTGCAATTAAAGTTTTAAGAAAAGAAAAACCAAATTTGATTATTTCTTCTGGTGCAGCAGTAGCAGTTCCATTTTTTTATGTTGGAAAAATAATGGGTGCTAAAACAATATATATTGAAGTTTTTGATAGAATCGATAAACCTACATTAACTGGAAAATTAGTTCATCCTGTAACTGATAAATTTATTGTTCAATGGGATGAAATGAGAAAGGTTTATAAGGATTCAATTAATTTGGGAAGCGTTTTTTAGGAGGATTTATGATATTTGTAACAGTAGGTACACATGAGCAACCCTTTGATAGATTATTAAAGTGCATTGACAAAATGATTGAAGATGGGCTTATTAAAGAAGAAGTAATAGTGCAAAAAGGATATACAGATTATGTAATGAAAAATTGTAAATCAGAAAAGTTGCTTTCTTATGATGACATGCAAAAATATATTAATGATGCTAGAATAATTATAACTCACGGTGGTCCTGCTAGTTTTATTTCGGCACTATCTATAAATAAAATTCCAATTGTTGTTCCAAGAAGAGAAGAATTAAACGAACATGTTAATAATCATCAATTAGAATTTTCAAAAGAAGTTGCTAAAAGAATGAATAATATAATTGTTGCTGAAAATGATAAAGAACTGATTAATTCTATATTAAATTATAATAAAATTGTAAAAAAGATGAATTCTAGCAATTATTCAAATAATAAAAGATTTTGTGAAGCTTTATTAAAAGAAATTGATGATATTTTCTAATTATTATTGTATAGGGTGAGGTTATGAAAGAAAAACTAAAAATTTTAATTGATAAATGTTTTAAAACTGATGTAAATAAAATTAAAAAATTAGCATCTAAAAAGGATGTTATTTGTTTTGATCTTTTTGACACATTATTATTAAGAAATGTTAATAAACCTCATGATGTTTTTAGTATTATTGAAAAAAAACTAAATAATAAATATCCTAATTTTAAGAAAAATAGAATAGATGCAGAAAAGAAAGCTAGAGAATGTAGTAAATATGAAGAAGTAACTCTTGAAGAAATATATTTACAGTATCCTAATATAGATAAACAAGAGATTAATGAGTTAATCAAATTCGAAGAAAGAACTGAATTATCATTAATTACAATTAACACTAGAGTGTTAGAATTATATAATTACTTTATAAAACAAGGTAAGAAAGTATATATTGTTAGTGATACATACTTTTCTAATGAATTTATAATAAAATTGTTAAATAAAAATGATATTAAAAATTATACTGACTTATATTTATCTTCTGTATATAGATTAACTAAACAGTCTGGTAATTTATTTAAATTATTTCAAGAGAAAGCGAAGATAAAGAAAGATAATGCTATTCATATAGGAGATAATTTTCGCTCTGATTTTTTGTCTGCAAAAAGAAGTGGCCTAAGCGCCATATATTTACCAAAGCATAAAGATGAAAAAGTATTTACGTATCCAGAAAATGACATTGAAGATATATATCTAAATAGCTATATTAAAAATACAGAACAGGTATTAAATACTAAACTTGATTATTATCAAAGATTTGGCTATGAAAGATTTGGAGTATTTTTGTTTGAGTATGTTAAGTGGATATATAATTCTTTAAAATCAAATAATATAAAGAAAGTTTATTTTTTTTCAAGAGATGGACTAATAATGAAAAAAACATTTGACATTATTAATAAAGATAAAGATATAAAATCATTTTACTTTGAGGTTTCTAGAAGAAGTCTTAGAGTCCCAACATTACATATTGATTTTTCTTTAGATAATTTATTTAGTGCTTTGCCGCAATCTAAGACTATGTCAATAGATAATTTCTTTTCAAGTATAGGTTTAGATATTAATAAATATTCAAAAGCTTTAAAAAAGCATAATATTTCTTTTGATTCTGTTTATGATTTTAAGAGTATGAAAAATAAGAAAGAGATTATAGAATTAGTTGATGACATAAAAGATGATATTATTTCTAAATCAGTAGAGGAATTTGAACTATTTAATAAATACGTAAAGGATCAGAATCTACATGGAAAGTTTGCTGTAGTTGATATTGGTTGGTCAGGTGGAATGCAACGTTTTTTAGAACAAACACTTGATAAATTAAAGATTAACCATGAAGTGTATGGTTATTATATAGGTGTAGATGAAAGATATATAAATAATAAATTAGTAAATCCAAATTTAAATCTTAATGGTTATTTATTTAACTTCGATAAAGATAAAAATTCAATTGATTATAGAAGAAGTTTTGTTGGATTATTAGAAACACTTTTTCTAGAGCAAAATGGTTCAGTTTTAAATTATTCTATAGTAAATGGTAAGATAAAAGCTAATAGAATGAATTATGAATATATTGAAGATGGTAAAGAATCATATGAATTGAAAGAAATACACAAAGTACAAGAATATGCTATTAAATTTGTTCAAAATGCTGTTAATGATCAAATTCTTTATAACAGAAAAATGTCAAGTATAGATTCATTTAAAGGCATTTTAAGTGTTGGAGAGACTCCTACTTTGAATGATATTAAGATGTTTGGTAATTTTAGATTTTTTGATGACAATTTATTTAATTATTTGGCAAATCCTAAATTTATTTTATATTATATTATTAATCCTAAAGGATTAAAGAGAGATTTTCTTAATTCAAGATGGAAAATAGGATTTTTAAAAAAATTATTCAAAATAAAATTACCATATAAGAAAATGTATGATTTTTTATCAAAATTTAAATAAGGAGGAGATATTATGCCTAAGAAAGTATTAATAATTGGTCTTACTGATAAATTAGGCGGTGTTGAAACATTTATTTATAACACAACTATTTTTTCAAATAAAAAGAAATATGAATATGATTTTTTAGTTCATGGCTCAAACACTTGTGTTTTTGAAAAAGAGATAAATTCTTTTTATGGTAATAAAAAACATATTCATTATATTGATAGTATTAAGAAAAAGCCATTTAAAGTTTTTACAGAACTTATTAAATTTTATAAAAATAATAAGTATGATTACATACATTTACAAACTGGTTCAACAGCAGAAATAATGTATGTTTTTCCATTTATTTTATTTTTAAAAACAAAACTAATAACACATAGTCATAATGGAAATGGTACAAACAAAGTAATTAATAGTTTATTTAAGCCTATTGTTAGATTGTGTACAAATGTTTATCTTTCTTGTTCTGAAGTTGCCGCTAAATGGTTATTTGGAAATATTAGAAAAGAGAAATACACAATAATAAAGAATGGAATTGACACTAATCGTTTTAAGTTTAATGAAAATGCTAGGGAAAAGATTAGAGAAGAATATAAAATAAATAAAAATGTTAAAGTTATTGGTCATATTGGAAGATTTTTTATTCAAAAGAATCATAGCAAAATAATCCGTATTTTTAATGAAATATTAAAAAATAATAAGAACTTTATTTTACTATTACTAGGTACTGGAGAATGTGAAAATCAAATTAGAGAATTAGTGAAAAAATTTAAAATAGAAGATAGCGTTATATTTGCGGGTACTCACATGAATACTGAAGATTATTATTCAGCTTTCGATTTCTTTTTGATGCCATCTCTTTATGAGGGATTACCAATAGTGGGTGTTGAAGCACAGTCGTGTGGTGTTAAATGCTTCTTTTCAAATACAATTGACAAGCAAATTATGATTTCTAAAGATTCTGTAATGTTAGATCTTAATAAAAGTGATAAATATTGGGCAAATCAGATATTAAATTCTGATATGGTAAAAGATAGAAATTTTTCTAATAAAGAAGTAGTTGAAAATGGATATAGTTTATTTTCTACAGTAAATTTATTAGAAAGTATATATTTAGGTGATAAGAATGAAGAAAAATAATAAAATTGATATATCAATAATTGTTCCAGTATATAATAATGAGAAATACTTAAAAAGATGTTTAGATAGTATTTTAAATCAAACTTATAAAAATTTTGAAGTGATTTTAGTTGATGATGGTTCAATTGATTCTTCTAGTAAAATATGTGATGAGTATAGTAATAAATATTCTAACATAAAAGTAATTCATAAAAAAAATGGTGGACTTGGCAATGCAAGAAATAAAGGACTAGAATTTGCTAAAGGAAAATATATTAAATTCATAGATAGCGATGATTATATTAGATCTGATCATTTAAAGAATTTACATGATGCCATTGAAAAATATGAAAGTGATGCTGTTTTATCTGGATATACTAGAGTAACCAATGGTAATGAGATTATAAAAAGCAATATTTTTTCTGGAAAGATATTTGAAGGTGATAAGATATTAAATGAAATAGTACCATGTTTTATTGGAACAAATCCAGGCCAAAATGATTATATAGAAATGTCAGTGTGTATGGCACTTTTTAAAAGAGAAATTATTCAAAAGAATAAGATAAAGTTTAAATCGGAAAGAAATTTTATAAGTGAAGATTTGATATTTGATCTTGAATATTATCCAAAATGTAATAAAGTTTGTTTTTCAAATGATGTTGGATACTGTTATTGTGATAATGAAAATTCTTTAACAACAAAATATAGAGAAGATAGATTTGAAAAACAAGTTTATCTTTCAAAATATGTTGAAGATATAACAAAAAAATTAAAGATATATGATTGTTCTAAACAAAGAATTTTTAATACTTTAATTAGTATTGCAAGGTATTCTATAAAATTAGAAGTGAAATATGTAAATCAAAAGACTTTCACAAAAACAATTAATAATATTAAAAAGATATGTAATAATGATTATTTAATTAATGCATTTAAAAATTATAATAATGATTATGTTCCACTTAAAAATAAATGTGTTAATTTCCTTATAAGAAAAAAAATGGTATACTTATTATATATCGTTATGTATTTTAAGAATTTATTTAAAATATAAAAGGAGTAAAAATGAAAATAAAGTATAATACAATTTATTTAATACTTATGTATATGTTAATAATAAATATACCTTATTTTTCACATAGATTAACTTATATTATTAAATTACTATTAGAAATAGTTTTATTGATATTATTGATTTTAAGAAGAAAAAAAATTGATTATACTAAATTTTATCATATTATTCCTTTTTGCTTAATAATTATCTTTAGTACGTTTTTAAACGTTTATTTTAATACAAGGTTAGTGACTTCTATTGTTTTTTCTGTTCAAATCATATTATTTTATGTAATAAGTAACATAATAGTTGCAGAAGAAGGGTTTAATAATTATATAGGATCATTATTAAAACTCTCATTAATTGTGATGATACCAGTAAATCTCCTAATAATATTTACTTTTGGAAAAGGCATTGGTGTAGATGGTGTTTTAAACCTATATTTAATAGGGAATAAATTTTCAGTTTGCTATTTAAATATGTTTACTCTTGCGCTTTTTTATACGTATTTAAATATATATAAGAAAGATTATGAAGATAATAAAAAAATATTTATTTTAGCATCTATATTAGTACTTGTTATTTGTAAATTAGTTGATTGTAATACAGGATTAATAGGATGTATTATTTTACTTTCATTAATTATTGCATATAAATATTTTGATAAACTTAGAAAGTATATATTTAATAGGTATACATTCATTATTATATTTATACTAATTTCAATTGTTTTTGTTAATAAGAATTCTATTATAAATTTACCTTTTATACAATTCTTAATTACTAAAGTTTTACATAGATCTGGAACATTAACTGGTAGAGTTCAGATGTATGAAATAGCGATAAATACGATGCTAACAAAGCCACTTTTAGGATTTGGTATTAATTGTACAATTATTTATGATATACTTGGATATGGTAATCCTCAAAATGGTTTATTAAAATTGTTATTAGATTTTGGAATTATAGGGTTAGTATGTTTTTCTGTTTTATCAATTAATTCTTTAAAATATAAAAAGATAAATAATTATAGAGTTTTTGGTATTTTTGCATTTCTTTATGCAATGATAGTATGTTGCATTGTAGAAATAAATATTAACGAATTATTTTTCCTTTCTATGGCTGTAATCAGCAGTAGCAATATAAAAAGAATAAAAGAATCTTCATCGGAGGCATTTATGAAAAAAGTATGTATTCTTTCTATGCAAAAAGTTAATAATTTTGGTTCATTACTTCAAGCATATTGTTTAAAAAACATTGTTGAAGAACTTGGATGTAGCGTAAGTTTTATTGATATAAAGGAAAATGAAAAAGATAAAAATCTTTTAATTGATAGTAAAACATTTACTAATGAACATCATAAAAAGCCTTTTTTAAAAAGATTTGACAAATATTTTTTCAATAGAATGAAATTAAGATTATTAAATAAAGAACAGAATTATATTTTTAATAATTTTAGAACAAATGAGTTATGCATTAATGAATATGATAATAATAAAAAATATGATATATGTATAATTGGAAGTGATGAAGTCTTTAATTGTGCAACAGAGTCACCATGGGGATTTACTTCACAACTATTTGGAAATATAAATAATGCTAAAAAAATTATTACTTATGGAGCTTCTTGTGGTTCGACAGATTTTGATGAATTAAATATCAATGTTAGAAAAAGAATAAAGCATTATTTTAAAAAAATATCATCTTTTTCTGTAAGAGACAAAAATACTTTGAATTTTGTAAAATCTTTTGGTATAAAGAAAGTTAAAAGCCATTTAGATCCTGTAATAGTTTATAATTTAGATAAAGAAATAAAAAACAATTCAAAAGTAAATTTACCTAAAAGATATTGTATTATTTATTCATATTATAATAGATTTAACAATATAGATGAAATAAATGCAATTAAAGAATTTTGTAATTTAAACAATTTAGAATTAGTCACTATTGGAGCACCTCAATTCTGGGTAAAAAAACACTTGGTATTAAATCCATTTGAAGTTTTGTATGCATTTAAAAATGCAAATTTTGTTATAACAGATACTTTTCATGGTACAATTTTTAGTTCTAAATATTCTAAAAAATTTGCTACTATCATACGTAATAGTAATAAAAACAAACTTTTAGATTTAATTGTTAGACTAGAAAAAAAGAGGCATTTATGTAATAATATAAATGAGATTAATAATATTTATTTAATAGATAATGATATTGAAAGAACAAATGAAATTATTAAAAGAGAAAGTGAAAAAACTTACAAATATATTTCAAAAAGCATAAGTTAGAAGGTAAAAAATGGGTAAAAAAGTTTCAGTTATTATTCCTGTGTATAATGTTGAAAAATATTTATACAAATGTGTTACATCAATTATTAATCAAGATTATTCAAATTTAGAGATTATATTAGTAAATGATGGTTCTATTGATAATTCATTAAACATTTGTAATGAGTTAAAAAACAAAGATAAAAGGATAATTGTTATTGATAAAGAAAATGGTGGAGTTTCTTCAGCAAGAAATATAGGTATTGATAGATCAACAGGAGATTATATTACTTTTATTGATGCAGATGATTGGCTAGAGCCAAATTTTATAAGTTATATGCTAACGTTAATAGATAATAATTCAGCTGAATTTGCGCTATCAAAAAATTGCTTTATAAATGATGAAGATGATGACAATAATGATAATGTAGAGATACTTGATAATATTGAAGGTACTTCTTTATTACTTTCTCCAAGAGTGGAAGTTGGATGTTGGAATAAAATATATAATAAGAAATTTCTATTAAAAAATAAAATTAGATTTAATGAGAAACATTTTTTTGGAGAAGGATTAATGTTCATCACAGAAGTATCCCAAAAATCTAATAAAACAGTTGTTGGAGAAAAAAAAGTTTATCATTATAGGCAAAATAATCTTGAATCAGCTACAAAAAAATATAAATATAAAAACTTTATAAATGGAGAAGAGTCATTAGATTATATTAAAAATAATTTAATAATTAATGATAACAAAGTTTATAAACAATTAAATTTACATTATTGTTTGTTTTATTGTAATGCTATTTATTCAACCGTTATTAATAAAGAAAAAAAACATTATAATGATAAATTTAAATATTGGAAAAATAATGCTATTAAATATTCAAAAATAGTATTTAAATATAATGATATTCCACTTAAAAGAAAAATTATTATTTGGTTAAATATACACTATACTAATTTATATATTTTATTAAAGAAATTAAAAAAATTTTTAGAAAGGTTATATAATGGAAAACAAAAATAAATATTTTTTGAAAAATACTTTTATTTTTGCGATAAGTTTATTTTCAACAAAACTTATTACTTTTTTTCTTGTTCCTTTATATACTAAAACTTTAAATCCAAGTGCTTATGGAATTGTTGATTTATTATTTACACTTTGCAGTTTCTTGTTTCCATTATTTACCTTAAATATATCTGAATCAATATATAGATTTTCTATGGATAAAGATAGTGATTCAGTTAAAATAATTAATATAGCTGTTATTTGCATCATAATATCTTTATTATTTAGTTTAATTACTATACCAATTTTAAGTTTATTTCCTAATTATAAGAATTTTAGTATTTATTTTTATATTTACTTAAATACATTATCTATATCTCAAATTTTATTAGTTTTATTAAAAGGACAAGAAAGATTAAAACTATTTTGTATTGGAAATATAATAAATGTATTTTTCATTGCTGCTTTTAATATTTTATTTCTAGTTGTTTACAAGTTAGAAATTAATGGATATTTTTTAGGATATATATGTGCTAATATAATTACTATAATATACGGAATAATATTTAACAGAAAAAATATTATTAAAGTTTCTTTAAAATATGATAAAAAATTATTTAAAGAAATGATAAAGTATTCAGTAGTTTTAATACCTACATCATTTATGTGGTGGATAACAAATTCTTCTGATAGGATTATGGTATCATATTTTGTAGGAGTTTATGCAAATGGATTATATGCTATTTCTTATAAAATACCTAATTTATTAACATCAGTTTCATCTATTTTTAATCAATCTTGGGTTTTTTCAGCAATAAAAGAAAGAGATAGTAAAGATTTAGAAGATTATACTAATAAAATGTTTAACTTATTTTTGGTAATTACAAATATTATGGCGTTAATAACTCTTATATTTTTAAAATCATTTTTTAAAGTATACGTCTCATCAAGTTATTATAATGCGTGGAAATATGTACCATTTTTAGTATTAGGATTTGTATTTATGTCATCGGCGACTTTTGTTTCTGCATCATATAATGCTGAAAAAGATAGCAAAGGGTTTCTGTTCTCTGGAATATTTGGAGCAGTGATAAATATAATTTTTAACTTTATTTTAATTCCGATAATTGGAGTTTACGGGGCAGCGTTAGCAACTTTAATAAGTTATATAGCAGTATTTATTTATCGCATTATTGATACAAGAAAATATACAAAAATTTATATAAAAGCAAATTATGTTTTAATGATACTATTAACGATTATTTCGTGTATATTAACGTATTCTGATAACAAGTATGCAATTTATTTACAAATAGTATTATTAATTATTTTTGTTATTCTTAATAAAGAAAAAATAAAACTTATATATTTAAGTTTTAAACAAATATTAAAAAAGCGTATTAATGGAGGTTATTATGAAAAATAAAAAATTTATGAAAATTGTTTTGGTGTTTTTAAGTACTATATGTTGTACCTTGTTATTTAGTAGCTGTGGTAAAGAAGAGGAATTATTAGAAGATAATGTGGTAAAGGAAGTGCCTAAAATTAAAATTGTTGATACTGATTCAAAAACAAGACCATATGCAGTTGCGATTAATAATACACCAGTAGCAGTAAAAGTTCAAGAAGGATTAAATAATGCATACTTAGTTTATGAAATACCAACTGAAGGATTTACTTCTAGACTTTTAGCATTTTTCAAAGATTCTGACGATATAACTTTAGGTACTATTCGTAGTGCTAGACATAATTTTATGGATTATGCTCATGAGAGTGATGCAATATTTGTGTGCTTTGGATGGAGTCATTATGCAGAAAATGAATTAAAAAATGGTGGTACAGATTTTTTGAACGGAAATGAAAGAAAATGGAGTAGTGCTTTTTGGAGAAGCAACCCTGAAAAACTTGCTTATGAGCATACTGCATACACAAGTATTAAAAGTATTAAAGATTATGTAACTGAAAAAGGATATAGACTTCAAAGTGAAAAAAGCGAAGATACAATATTATTAAATTATAAAATAGAAGAGGTTAGTTTAGATAATTTGGAGGGTGTTAATGATGCAAACGAAATAACACTTCCATATGGAAATATAACAACTGTATTTAAATATAATAGTGATACGAAAGAGTATACTAAATATGTTAATGGAGTAGAGATTAAAGATCATAATACAAAAGAGAGTATTACTACTAAAAATATAATAATAGTAAAAATTGATTATAAAGTAGCTTCTGATAATAAATATTGGGATTTAAAAAATACTGGAACAGGAGAAGGATTTTACATAACTAATGGTAAATATGTTCCAATTAAATGGTCAAAAGAAACTAGAAATTCTAAAACTAAATACACTTATTTAAATGGAGATGAAATAGAAGTTAACGATGGTAGAACTTATATAGAAGTTCATACTAATAAAAAGAAAGCAACTATTCAATAGGTGATATAAAGTGAATAAAAAAAAGACCATAATATGTGTAACTATATTTCTGTTAACTGTTTTATGGATAGTTGGGATATATAAACTAAGTTCAATGAATACTAATAGTTCTAATGGTAAAAGTGAGAGTATTATAACTATTTTTATAGAAGATACATTAGAAATAACAAACAAATATGGCATTACTGATTCACATCCAGATGAAAATAAAATTAGTAAAGCAACTAATTTGTTAAATAAACCATTTAGAAAGGTCATGCATGCTAGCGTTTACTTTGTTCTTGCTACATTAATTATACTTTTGGTAAATTGTTTGTTTAAGAATAAAAAAATTTGGTTATCCCTTTTAATAACAGTTTTATTAATAATCATTCTTGCATCGTTAGATGAGTATCATCAATCATTTGTTTTTGGAAGAACAAGCGACATAAAAGATGTATTAATTGATACAATAGGTGGACTAGCAGGCGCATTATTTTATGGAACATACTTTTTTGTTTACACAAAGGGATATAAAAGAGGATTAAATGAAATGAAAGTGTGTTATAATATACGAGGTGGTAAAAATGAGCAAAAGTCAAAATAAAAAAAATGGGATAAGAAAATTTAGTAAATTATTAAGTATAATTGCATTAATAGTACTTTCCACATTTTTAATTTTAATGTACAAAGTTAGTGTTCTTCCAATGAAGTATTTTATATTAATTTCAGGTATATTAGTTTTCTTGGAAATGATATATTTACTTACATGTATGAATAAAAGAATTAAAGTTGGTGTACTTTTATTTATGAATTTAATAGCTGTTATCGCTATATTAATAGAGGGATATGGTTCATGGAAAATATATCAAACATATGACTTTTTACATCATAATATGCAAGTTCAACAAACTAAAGATGTTTATTATATTGTTGTAAATTCTAAAAGTAATTATAATGATTTAAATAGCATAGAAGGAAAGACTGTATATTACTATAATGATAGTGATGATTATGAAACACTAAAAAATAATGTTAAAAGTAAAGTTAGTGTTGTTTTGGATGAAGTAAAAGATTTTTCAGAATTAATGAGCAGTGTTCTTGAAGATCAGGAAAGAATAATTTTAATAGATGAAAGTAGTTATAATGCTTATTTTGAAAACGGAGAAGATAATGATAATCCAGACGAAATTAAGAATAGTTTTAGAGTACTTGATAACTTTGAATTAATAAAACAACTAAATGTTAATAATTCAAAGGAGGATATTACTAACAAACCATTTATTGTATATCTAAGTGGTATTGATACTAGAACTGATACTATGCCAACAAAAAATTTAAGTGATGTTAATATGTTTATAGTTGTAAATCCACAAACCAGAAAAATACTATTGGTTAATGTTCCTAGAGACTATTATGTTCAATTACATGGAACTACTGGATTAAAAGATAAACTTACTCATGCTGGTATGAGGGGTGGAATAGCATTATCAAAATCTACAATGGAAGATTTACTAGGTTATGAAGCTGATTACTATGTAAGAGTAAATTTTAGTGCAGTTATAAAATTAGTAGATGCAATTGGTGGAATAACTATTGATAGTAAAGATGATTACACATATTCATTGCGTCACGGTAAAGGATGTAAGATTAGACCAGGTTTAAACAATCTAGATGCCAAATGTACACTTGGCTTTGTAAGAGAAAGGTATGCATATAAAACTGGAGATAGACATAGAGGAGAAAATCAACAACAAGTAATTGAAGCTATTGTAGATAAATTGTCATCTTCAAAAACACTAATTATGAAATATGATAAAATATTAAAAGCATTAGAGGGTTCATTTGAATCAAATTTATCAACTGATAATATTACATCTCTCGTACAATTTCAAATAAATGATATGAGGGGATGGAATTTTGAAACAGCCAATTTAAATGGTACAGGAGGTATGGAACCTTGTTATTCTTTCCCTAACAGTAGGTTATCTGTAATGTATCAAGATCAAGAAACTATTAATGCTGCTAAGTTAAAAATTAAAGAAGTGTTAAATGAAAAGGAAGTAGACTAGTAATAGTCTTTTTCTTTTGTTATAATATTCATTGGAAAGAAAGTGATTTATATGAAGAAAATAATTAGAGGTATATGTTACTTTTTGTATCATTTTATAGGTAAACATTTACCAGAGTCACATGGACCTTTTACACTTTTTGCTGGAAAATTTAGAACTTTATTAACAAGAGGAATAATTAATTCATGCGGTAAAAGCGTTGATATTGAAAAAAACGCTAAGTTTTCACCAAATATAAGTATTGGTAGTTATTCTGGTCTTGGTATAAATTCATTAATTCAATCAGGTGTAACTATTGGGGACTATGTTATGATGGGACCTAATGTAAGTATATACACTAAAAATCATAAAAGTGAAATTGATAAACCAATGATATTTCAAGGCTTTGATGAAGAAAAGCCAGTTGTAATTGGAAATGATGTTTGGATTGGAGCTAATGTAATAATACTTCCTGGAGTAAAAATAGGAGATGGCGCTATTATAGGAGCAGGTAGCATAGTAACTAAAAATGTAGAAAAATATACAGTAGTAGCTGGTAATCCTGCTAAAATTATAAAAAGGAGAAAATAATATGAAATTTAATATTATAATGCCTACTTATAATGATAGTGATACAATAGTTGAAAGTTTATCATCTATTATTAATCAAAGTTATAAGAATTTTACTCTTTTTGTAGTTGATGATGGTTCTACTGATGATACTAAAATAGTAGTAGAAAATTTTAAAAAAGATTATGATAAAAATAACCAAATAAAGTATTTTTATAAAGAAAATTCAGATCAATTAAATGCAATTAAATATGTAATTAACTATTTAGATGGTGATTATATTTATATATGTCATTCAGATGATTTATTAAATGAGGATGTGTTAAAAAATGTAAATAAATATTTAACTCATCATAAAGATATTGATTCTATTATATCTAATTTAGACATAATTGATGAAAAGGGCAATTTAACTGGTAAGATTAAAATATATGACTATAAGAATAATAAAAATATAATACCAGAAGTAATATTAAATTTAGGTAGAAATTTATATTGTGATTTTGGATTTTGCAAAAAAGAAGTTTTCATAGATAAAGTCTATAAAAATTATTTAACTTGGAATGGACCTTTTTGGTTAGATATAGATTCTAAAGAAATATTAAATGTTAAGAAAGTAGATTTTAACTTTTTTAAATATAGAGTATTTAGTGGTAATTATGTTAATAGTGATTTAGGTAAGTTATGCGTTATTAATGGAGAGTTAAGAGTACTATGTAATTTATTATCAAGTTATAATATACCATTATTTAAATTACAATATTTTATATTTAAAGCATTTAATAAATTAAAATTAAGAAATTTATTTGTTCCAATATATTTTAATAAAGAGACTTCAAATAAAAATAGAGCTAAAATAATATATTTTACTTTAAGAAAAAGATTTAGTGATGTAGAAATAAATAATAATTTATTCTTAAAAGGTGTTTATAATTTTTATAAAAACTATAACAAAAGAAAAATATCACTAAATAAAATTGATGATACAGTATATTTAGGTTCTGATTTAAGAACATTTAATAAAGATTTATTAAATAATTCATTACCTGATACATATGTTATTTTATTAAATGAAATGTGTAATGGATTTGATGAAATTGAAATAGGTAATAATGTTAATGTCAATAGGTTGAAAGATTTATTAAGATTTTTATGTATTAATAATGATGTTAAGATTACAAGGAGATAAGTATGAAGAAGAAAAAACTAAATGAGAAGAAAATAACAATATTAGCTTTACATCTTGGTACAGGTGGAGTAGAAAAATATTTATCTTCTTTATGTAAAATGTTAGAAAGTAATTATGAAATAGAAATAATTTCCACTTATAAATTAAGTGATAAGCCAGCTTTTAATTTTAGTAAAAAAATTAAAATCAATTATCTTATTAATGAAGGACCATGTAGAGTTGAATTAAAAGAATCAATTAAAAAATATAAGATATTAGATGTTTTTAAATATGCTTTTAAAAATATTAAGATATTATTTTTAAAATATTTAAGAAATATTAGATCAATTAAAAAAATAGATAGTAAATATGTAATAACAACTAGAATATTTCATAATACTCTAGTTAATAATTTCCTACCTAATAATGGGTATGTGAAAATTGCTACAGAACATAACTATCCAACAGATAAATATAAACAAAATTTAATTAATTCAATATCTACTTTTGATTATTTAGTAGTTGTATCAAAAGAATTAGAAAGTATTTATAAAGAAGAAAAGTTACATAACTGTAAATGTATTTATATTCCTAATGTTATTGATAAAATGCCTACTAAAAAAGGTAGAAAAGAAGCAAATAGCATAATAAGTATAGGAAGACTATCACCCGAAAAAGGATATTCTGATTTAATAGATGTAATTAATATTTTAAAAATTAAAAATAAAAAGATTAAGCTATATTTAATAGGTGATGGAAGTGAAAAAGAATCTTTAGAAAATAAAGTTAAAGAGTTAAAACTTAAAGATAATGTTAAATTATTAGGATTTTTACCTTTTGAAAAATGTTCGACTTATTTATCAAAATCAAAAATATATGTAATGAGTTCTTATTCAGAATCATTTGGACTTGTTTTAATAGAAGCAATGAGCCACAAAATTCCTTGCATAGCATTTGATAGTGCATCTGGTGCTAGAGAGTTATTAGGAGGTAAAAGAGGGATATTAATAAGTGATAGAAATAAAGAAAAAATGGCTGATGAAATTAATAAATTATTAAAGAATTCTAAAAGTTATAATAAATATTCTGAAGTAGGTTATGAATATAGTAAAGAATATTTAATTACTAATGTTAAAAAGAAATGGTTGAAATTAATGAAGGAAAAATAATATGAAAGATTTGATTAATAAAATTTATAAAGGTACTAATAAAGAGTTTTTAGATTTACTAGATAAAAGAATAGATGATAATAAAAAAACATTTATTATAACTGCTAATCCAGAAACATTAACATATAGTGAATCGGATGAAGAAATTAATAGAATGTTAAATGATAAAAATAATTTAATTATTCCAGATGGAATTGCGATTGTTAAAGCTGCTAATATGTTAGGAATTAATATTAAAGAAAGAATTACTGGATTTGATGTTTGTGAACATCTACTTAGCTATGCTTCTATTAATAAAAAGAAAGTTTATTTATTTGGAAGTAAAGAAGAAGTTATTGATGGGATGAAAGAAGTAATTAAAAATAAATATAATGGTATTAAATTAGTTGGCTCTGAAAATGGTTATGTAAAAGATAAAGATGGAGTATTTAAAAAAATAATTAAATTAGAACCTGATATAGTATTAGTTGCTCTTGGAATACCTGCTCAAGAAAAATTAATTTATAAACACTTAAATAGTTTTAAAAAAGGAATATTTGTTGGAGTAGGTGGATCTTTTGATGTAATAAGTGGAACTAAAAAAAGAGCACCCAAACTATTCATTAAATTAAATTTAGAATGGTTATATAGAATAGTAACAGAACCAAAGAGATTAAAAAGATTTTATAATAATAATATTAAATTTATATTAAAAATAAGAAAAGAAAAGTAATATAATTTACATAGTTTTATAGTCATGATATACTTTTAATGAGGATATAAAAGTGAGAAAAGAAAAGAGTATTAAAAATTTTATTACTAGTATAATTCCATATGTAATACTTTTATTACTAGGTTTTTTACGTGTTAGCGTTTTTATTAAATACTTAGGTGATGAAAAATATGCTCTAAATTCACTTTTTTATCAAATATTTATATACTTATCTTTAGCAGAAGCAGGTGCAGGAGCTTATATATTACAACTTTATTATAAATGCTTTGCTAATGATGATAAAAAGGAAATAGTAAACATTTATAATTCAGCTAAAGATTTGCTTAAAAAAATAGCATTTATAATTTTAGGGATAGGTATACTTGTATCATTTTTCTTAAAAATATTTACTAATAATAGTTTATCTTTATATTACATGCAATTTGTATTCTTATTATTTTTATTTAAGAATGCAATAGATTATCTTATGATGGCACCTAAGAGTGTTATTGAAGCAGATCAAAAAGCATATAAAGCAAATATTAGATTTTATTCAATGAAAATATTTGAATATATTGTAGATATAGTTTTAATATATTTAGGATTTGATTATATAGTTATTTTATTAGTTGAAATATTAACTAGATTTTTAACATATTTTGTTACAAATCAAAAAGTATTTAAAGAATATCCTTGGTTAAAAGATAAACCAACTAAAAAAGTTGATTTAAAAGGAGTATATAATTTATTTTGGCATAGAATATCAGAAGCAATTCATTTTAATACAGATATAATTATTACTTCATCATTTTTATCACCTTTGCTTGTTACTATTTATTCATCATATAATTATATAACTAAGTATTTAACTGATATTATAGATATGATAGTGACATCTATTTCACCAAGTTTTGGTAATTCTTTATATAAAGATGAAAAATCTAATATGATGAAACTATTTGAAGAAATGAATATATCTTTCTTATTTATGGCATCTTTTATAAGTATAATGATTTATGTATTAGGTAATTCTTTTGTTAGTGAAGTATGGTTAGGTGAAAAATACCTAATAGGTAATATTGCATTTATATTTTTAGTTATTAATTTCTATATAGTAATCGCTAGAAAATCAGTATATATTTTTAGAAATAGTAAAGGTTTATTTAAAGAAACAAAGGTAATTGTATTAATAGAAGCAATTGTTAATTTAGTATTATCATTAATACTTGTATTAAAATATGGTTTAGTTGGAATATTAATCGCAACTACAGTTTCAATGGTTACAACAACTTTATGGTATATGCCTTATTATATTTATAAAAAAGTATTAAATGTATCATGTAAGAATTATTTTATTAAGTTTGCTTTAGTTACAATTTTAACATTTATTATTTCATATGGAATGAGTAAATTAAAATTCATAGAAGTAACTAATTTGTTATCATGGATTTTGTCAGCAGTAGTGTATGGTATTATTACATTTATAATATTATTTACAATTTTTTACATTTTTTCAAAAGATTTTAAAGATGTTGTATGTAAATTTAAAATGTTAATATTTAAGAATCATAAGGAGGCAAAATGATACCTAAAAAAATTCATTATGTTTGGGTTGGTGGAAAAGAAAAGCCTAAAGATATAAAAAGATGCATGAAGACTTGGAAGAAACATCTTAAAGATTATGAAATAATAGAATGGAATGAATCTAATTTTGATATACATTCTCATCCATTTGTAGAAGCAGCATATAAAGCAAAGAAATGGGCTTATGTAAGTGATTATATTAGGATGTATGCAATATATAATTATGGTGGAATATATCTTGATACAGATGTATTAGTATTGGATAATTTTGATGATATGTTAGATAATAAAGCATTTATTGGATATGAACATCCGAATTTTCCATTTACAGCAGTATTTGGAGCAGAAAAACATCATCCATTTATTAAAAGGTTATTAGATTATTATAATGAAATAGATGCATATAAATTTGATTTTGAAAATAATAATACAATTTCTGTATCAAATATATTAATTGATGAATATGGATGTAAAAAAGGAAATATAGAACAAACATTAAAAGATGGAATAAAAGTATATAAAGATGATGTTTTATGTAATCCATCAATTAATTCAAAAACAATACATATATTTACTGGAACTTGGTTAGAAGGTAAAAAGGGATATAAAAAGAAATTAGCTACTTTTTTAAAGTTAAGATTAACTAATAAAAAAAGGGCGGAGTTTTATAGAAAACATATAAGATAGGAGTAATTATGATAAAAGTATTAAGTATATTTGGAACAAGACCAGAAGCAATTAAAATGGCACCTCTTGTAAAAGAATTAGAAAAAAGAGATGGAATAGAAAGTGTTGTTTGTGTAACAGCTCAACATAGAGAGATGCTAGATCAAGTATTAGAAGTTTTTAATATTAAACCAGATTTTGATCTTAATATAATGAAACAAGGTCAAACATTATCTGAAATAACTTCAAGAGTATTAGAAGGACTTGAATATGTTATAAAAGAAGTTAAACCTGATATTGTTTTAGTTCATGGGGACACTACGACTTCTTTTGCAGGAGCACTAGCTGCTTTTTATAATCAAGTAGACATCGGACATGTAGAAGCAGGACTTAGAACAAATAATAAATATTCACCATATCCAGAAGAAATGAATAGACAAATGGTAGATTGTATGACAGATATGTTTTTTGCTCCAACAGAAGTTAGCAAAGCTAACTTATTAAAAGAAAATACTGATGAAGACAAAATATATGTAACCGGTAATACTGCAATTGATGCAATGTCTACAACAATATCAAAAAATTATAATCATCCTGCATTAGAATGGTTAGATGATAATGATAAGTTAATATTGTTAACTGCTCATAGAAGAGAAAACTTAGGTGATAATATGAGAAATATATTTACAGCAGTTAAAAATGTGGTTGATAATACAACTAATATTAAAGTAATTTATCCAATACATTTAAATCCTAAAGTAAGAGAAATTGCTAATGAAGTATTTGAAGGAACTAGAAAAGTAAAACTAATTGAACCTTTAGATGTATTTGATTTCCATAACTTTATGGATAAGTCATATTTAATTCTTACTGATAGTGGTGGAATTCAAGAAGAAGCTCCTTCTTTAGGAAAACCAGTATTAGTTTTAAGAGATACAACAGAAAGACCAGAAGGAATAGATGCTGGTACTTTAAAACTAGTTGGAACTAATGAAAAAATTATATATGAAGAAACAATGAAATTATTAACAGATGAAAGAGAATATAATGCTATGGCAAAAGCAAAAAATCCATATGGAGATGGACATGCTAGCGAAAGAATAGTTGATGCAATAGTGGAAAAATATAAAGATAAATTATAAATCTCATAAAAGAGATTTATTTTTATTTAAATATTGATATAAATTAATATTTAAGATATAATAATAAGAGTAGAAGGTAAATATATATGGATGAAAAAAAGATTACTAAAAATATAAGAATGAAATTTATTGTAACAGTATTAATAACTTTTTTACTTAGCATATTAGGATTAACATATGCTTATTTTAGTATTCAAGTAACCGGTAATGAAGAAGCGTCATCATTAAAAGTAACTACTGCAAGAATAAGTTTAATATACACAGATGTGCAAATAGTTATGGGAGAGTATGAACAACCTGGATGGACACAAACTAAAACGTTAACAGTAGAAAATGATGGAACTGATACAGTAGCATATACAATAATATGGAGAGATTTATATAATGAATTAACAGATGGAGAATTAGTAATAAGTGCAACTTGTAGTGCTTCTTCTGGAACATGCGCAGCAATAAATGAAACAATAGTTCCAACACGTATTCCAGAAGGACATAATATAAGTGTAAAAAAGAATATATCAATAGCTCCGGGAGTAACACACACATATACATTAACAGCATTATTTAAAGAAACAGGTTCTAATCAAAACTATAATCAAAATAAAGAATTTTATGGTACTTTAAATATAGCAGAGGGAGCAGATGAACATCCTTTATATAAAGTTATGAGAACTTTAGCAACTGCTGGAACATATGCAACAACATACTCAGGAACTTCTAATGATACATATGGAGAGACTGGAACAAAGACAATATATTATGTAAAACCAGCAACAACTGATGATGTGTCAACATTATTAAACAAGATTAATGTTAAATTTGCAGGATATTGTTGGCAAATACTAAGAACAACAGATACAGGAGGTATTAAATTAATATATAATGGAGATCCTGATGCAAATGGACATTGTAAAGCAATGGATATAACAGATACACACAAAGGAGTAATAGCAAATAGTAATGGTGCAGCAGTAGCAATGTCAGGAGATTATCAATATGCTGACTCTTATACATATAACTTAACTGCTGGGACATTTACATTAGTAAATCCATCACAGGATAACTATGCAAATAATAAAAATTTAATAGGAAAATATACATGTATGACAAGTAGTAGTACAACTACATGTTCAACATTGTATTTTTTAAACACACCAAATAGAGCAACAGTAAATAGTCCATTTACAGTAACATATACAATAGGAGATACACAAAATGCACAAATAGGAACAACACCATTTAATGCAAATTATAGATCTCCAGCGTATGTTGGATATAAATATGGACAAGCATATGATTGGGTAGCAAATTCTGCACCAACAAGTGGATCAATAATGGGAAATGATGTATATTGGAATGGAACTAATTATGAATTAAGGGAATCTAATAATAGTGTATCAACTGGAACAACAAAAGACGATAATCATCACTATACTTGTAATTCAACAAGTGCAACATGTACAAATGGTAAAGTAAGATTCTATTATTATGGAAACTATTATATAGAATTATTAAATGGAGATGATATAGATACAGCATTGACAAGAATGTTAGAAGAAAATAAATATGATTCAGCAATGAAATCATACTTAGAAAACTGGTTTAGAAACAAAATGTTAGCATATAAAGATTACCTTGATGAAAACACAGTATATTGTAATGATAGAAGTATAACACAAATAGGAGGATGGACAAATACTGGAGGAATAGGAACGGGTTCAACAAACTATCTAACATTTAATAGTTATAGTACAATAACAGATTTAAGTTGTACCAAAAATACAGACAAGTTTAGTGTAGGAAATATGAATGCTCAACTTAATTATCCAGTAGGACTTGCAACAGCACCAGAGATGAACATAATAACTAACGCAACACTAAGGAATACAGGTCAAAACTTTAGGCTTGTGTCGCCTCGCTATTTCAACAACACCAGCGGCGGTGCTTCTGAGCGTGGCGTCGACTCCAGTGGGGGTATGGGCGCCTACCGTGTCGACCTCACTAGCGGTGCGCGTCCAGTAGTTTCACTTGCACCGTCAAATATTCCTGTAAGTGGTACTGGAGCATATGATAATCCATATGTGATTGGGGAATAGAAAAGTAAGGTGCAACACTTTACACAAGAAAATAGTTGCCTGAAAACCCTTTCAGGCAACAAAAAAATCGGCTCTAGAATTTCTAGTGTGAAGTAAAACAAAGAAAAAATAGAAGCGAAAAAATTAAAAGCAAGAATTTCTAGTGTGAGAATTAGTAAACATAGCAAGAATTTCTAGTGTGAAGTAAGGAAGCGAT